>Ga0105248_10000125_pt1 | contig 88470 bp, 83 predicted proteins | sample KBSS34metaG_FD_81524 | JGI IMG/M metagenome (GOLD analysis project Ga0105248, IMG submission 81524) | Switchgrass rhizosphere microbial communities from Kellogg Biological Station, Michigan, USA - KBS S3-4 metaG | ecosystem: Host-associated > Plants > Roots > Rhizosphere > Soil | place... | reverse complement strand
TCTCTCAGAACCCTCAGCTTCACCCGAAGCTCAGTATCGCGCGGCGAACGGAGCAAAACCCCACCTCCGTCAGCCATCCGGCTGACACCTCCTCCCACAAGGGGAGGAGGACGCTAGAAAGGGGGGTGGCCGAGGCGCCCCCTCTTACCGGGGGGATTGGGGGGCCGCCTCGGCCTCTGGAGCCTAGGCGACCTCGGTCACCGCGGCGCAGTCGTAAAGATGGGCGATCGGGACATCGAGGGCGCAGGCGATGTTCCACAGCTGGGCCGCGGAAATGCTGCAGGCCCCGGATTCGTACTTCTGGACCTGCTGGAAGGTGACGCCGCAGGCGCTGGCCAGTTCGGTCAGGGTGATGTCGACCACGCGGCGGCGCAGGCGGATGGCGGCGCCCAGGCGGCGCTGCATTTCCTTGGTCGAGGTGGCGGGGACCGGACGGGGCCAGGTGGGCTTTTCGGCGGGCACGATGCCGATGGAGACGACGTTGGAGCTCGCGCTGTCGGTACGCGCGGCGGGGATCTGTTGAGCGGTCAGTTCCATCGTACGTTGAATCCGTGGTCCAGGTTGGCGGTAACCGCGAGGGGTTGGGGGCCTCTCAGTTCCAGCCTGCAGTCTCGGCGCAACCGCGCATTGCGGGCAGGTGCAGCGCCGCGCGTTGCGATGCACGCCGATGCACGCTCTTGGTGCAGGAAGGCGGCCGGCCCTTCGCGCGAGCGCGGGAGGGCTGGGCCGGGGCGCCTATTCGCCGGTGTCGTCGCGGCGGTAGGCGGGGCCGCGGGCCATCGAGCGCGCCAGCGGCATCTGCAGCAGCCACTCGCCGCCCGCCGCGGCCGCCTTGGGACCGAAATCGCCGGTCAGGTGATGGCGCACGGCGTCGGAAATCGTGCCTTCCGGGGCCACGGGATTGCGCGCGGCGAGCATGGCGAAGTGGGCGTCGTCGGCGTCGCGGTCGCCGCTGAGGTCGCCGATCCGCTCGAACATGATCGGATGCGCGGTGGGGGTGCGGCCGGCGTCGAGGGCCGGGGTCAGCGCGATGCCGTCGACCACCTCGGCGCGGGAGGTGCCGACGCCGTTGAACATGCCGAACAGCATGGCCCCGCTCGTGACGTCGACGGCGATCGTATACATCTGATTGCCCTGCAGCAGGACGAAGCCCTCGACGAAGGTGCCGGCGGTGCCGATCCGTGTGCTGAGCAGGCCATTGGGCTCCATCCGCAACATGCAATGGTCGTGCACGAAGTGGCCGGGGGCGAGCACATAGGGCCGCGTGGAGCGGTAGAAGCCTTCGTAGGCCGGGCCGCGCAGCGCCGAGGTGGCGATGAACCGGTCGAGCAGGGGCAACGGCAGGCCGTAGGGCATGGCCGGCGGCCGGTCCGGCGCGTCGACGTCGAGGTCGGCGCCCAGCACCTCGCCGAACGCCGACAGGCTTCTGTCCCAGTCGAGGGCGGTAAAGCCCGGGATTCGTTGAGCGATCAGGGCCGAAAGCAGGGAGAGGTTGTGCGCCGAGGGCTGCACCGCGCCGGTGACCCAGCGACCCACGACAGACTTGTCCACGCCCAGGTCGGCGGCCAGCCGGGCGCGGCTCATGGAAAGCACCTTGAGCACCAGCTCAAGCTTCTTGGCGAATGGCTCGCTCATCCCAACCCAACAACCCGGTCTCTGGCGCATTCATGCACGCCAGCGCACCGCCCCCCGAGACTGTAGGGCTCCGGCAAGGCGCTGTCCCCGCCCTCATTGCCCTAGAGGCGCTAAATCGCCCTTAAATTGCGTCGATTCCACGGACCTCGCGCCAGATGCGAACTCAGCGCGGCGGCGGCGCCGGCGGCCCTGGTTTGACGCGGGCGACGGGAACGCCGCTACTGGCGGGATGACCGACAGACCGCTTGCCTTGATCACCGGCGCCTCGGCGGGCATCGGCGCCGCGTTCGCGCGGGCCTATGCGGCGCGGGGCTACGACCTGGCGCTGGTCGCCCGGCGGGCCGACCGGCTGGAGGCGCTGGCGGGCGAGCTGGCGGCGGCGCATGGGATCGAGGCGTTCGCGGTCCCGGCCGACCTGGCCGGCTGGGAAGCGTGCGCCGCGGTGCTGGCGGCCGTGGCGGACCAGGGCCGGACGGTGGACGCGCTGGTCAACAACGCGGGCTTCTCGATCCCGCAGAGCTTCGCGGCCGTGCCCTGGGCGCGCCAGCGCGACTTCCTGATGACCCTGGTGGTCAACGCCTGCGGCCTGGCGCACGGCGTGATCGAGGGCATGGTCGAGCGCGGTCGCGGTGAGATCATCAATGTGAGTTCGCTCACCGCATTCGCGCCGGGCGTGGCGGGGCACAGCCTCTATCCGGGCGCGAAGGCGCTGGCGCTGAAGTGGAGCCAGTCACTGGCGGCGGAGCTGGAAGGGACGGGGGTGAAGGTGACCTGCGTCTGCCCGGGCTTCACGCTCACCGAATTCGCCGAGGCGAACGGCACCAAGGCGCTGATGGACGAGCAGCCGCGTCGCATGTTCCAGACGGCTGATCAGGTGGTGGCCGAGACCTTCGCAGGCCTTGCGCGCGGTCGCATGGTCGTCGTGCCGGGGTGGCATAACCGCGTGGCGGCCGCACTGCTGAAGCTGATCCCCGAATCGATCTCGATTCCCCTCATCCGCCGCGGGTCGGCCAAGTATCATCTGGAGGACTAGCGGATGGCGCACTTCGACGTGGTGATCATCGGCTCGGGCGCCGGCGGCGGGACGCTCGCGCAACGCCTGGCGGCCAGCGGCAAGTCGATCCTGATCCTGGAGCGCGGCGAGCAGCTTCCCCGCGAGCCGGAGAACTGGAGCCCCAAGGCGGTGTTCGTGCAGCGCCGCTACCAGACCAAGGAGCACTGGAACGACAAGAACGGGAAGCCCTTCACGCCCAACACCCACTATTGGGTGGGCGGCAATACGACCTTCTATGGCGCGGCCCTGATGCGGCTGCGCGGGCGCGACTTCGAGGAGGTGGAGCACGCCGGCGGCGTGTCGCCCGCCTGGCCGGTCAGCCTGACCGACATGGCGCCCTACTACGCCGAGGCCGAGACGCTGTGGCGGGTGCACGGCAACCGTGGCGACGATCCGACGGAGGAGGGCAATGAGCCGCCCTACGCGTTTGCAGCCGTCCACGACGATCCGGGCATCGCCCAGCTGCGCGGGCACTGGAAGTCGCTGGGGTGGCGGCCGTTCGCCCTGCCGCTGGGGATCAATCTCGACCAGGCTCATCCGGTCACCTCGGCCTGCATCAAGTGCAAGACGTGCGGCGGCTATCCGTGCCTGCTGAAGGCCAAGTCGGACGCGCGGACCATCGCCATCGAGCCCCTGATGGGCCTGCCCAACGTCACCCTGCTGACCGGCCGCAAGGTAGTCCGGCTGGAGACCGACCCGGCGGGCAAGACGGTGACCGAGGTGGTCTGCCAGACCGAGCAGGGCGAGGAACGCTGGACCGGCGACATCGTGGTGGTCTCGGCGGGCGCGGCCAATTCGGCGGCGATCCTGCTGGCCAGCGCCAACGCGGCGCATCCGAGCGGCCTGGCCAATGGCTCAGACCAGGTGGGGCGCAACTACATGTTCCATACGCTGACCGCGATGGTCTCGCTGACCGCGGCGCACGTGGATATCACCTTCCCCAAGACGATGGCCTGCAACGACTTCTATTGGGGCGATCCGGACGGGTCCTACAACCTGCCCATGGGGCACATCCAGCTGCTGGAATACATGAGCGGCCAGACTCTGGAGGGGCAGGTCTCCGACTGGCTGCCGCCGGGCCTCGTGCCCGACGTGATCAGCGAGGGGATCGCGGAACGGATGCTCTCGATGCTGGTGATCAGCGAGGACCTGCCGCTGCCGGACAACCGGGTGCACCTGACCGCCGACGGACGGATCTGCGTCGACTACACCTACAACAACCTCGAGGGGCACGAGCGGCTGGTGAAGAAGCTGCACGCCTCGCTGGACGGCTTCGTCGACCACGCCCACCCGATCAGCCAGCATCACTTCGAATTCGGCAGCCTGCTGCCGTTGTACGGCACGGCGCACCAGGCGGGCACGGTGAAGTTCGGGACCGACCCGAAGAGTTCGGTGCTCGACCCCTTCTGCAAGGCCCACCAGCTGGACAACCTCTATGTGGTCGACACCAGCTTCTTCCCCTCGATCGCCTCGGTGAACCCGACGCTGACCACGGTGGCCAACGCCATGCGGGTGGGCGACCAGCTGCTGGAGCGGCTGGGCAAGTCGGCGAAGCGGCCGAAGCAGGCCGAGCGGGTCAACCGGCCGCGCTCGCACCGGGCGGGCGAGAGCCTGGCCTGATGGTCTCAAGCACCCGTAAACCCATGTGAATCGCGGAACCTGACGCAGGGTAGAGCGTTGCTGTGGCGGGACGAGGCGGGCGCCGAGGTGGCGGACAAGACGGCTTCCCGGGGCTGGGGATGTGGGGACATTTAAGCGCAGCGTAGCGTTTGGCTTGGTGATGGCCGCCGGTCTGGCGGGCTTTGCGCGCGCCGAGCTGTCGCCCGATCCGACGGTCGATCGCCTGAAGGCCTATTCGATCGAGGACCTGGCGAACCTGCAGGTGACCTCGGTGTCGAAGCGCGGCGAGCCGTTGGGCGATGCGGCGTCGTCGATCTATGTGATCACCCATGACGAGATCGAGCGGTCCGGGGCGACCAGCATCCCGAGCATGCTGCGCCTGGCCCCCAACCTGCAGGTCACCCAGACCAGTTCCAGCGGCTATGTGATCACGGCCCGGGGCTTCAACGGCAATCCCGGCGCGCAGAGCTTTTCCAACAAGCTGCTGGTGCTGATCGACGGGCGCAGCGTCTATTCCCCGCTGTTCTCGGGGGTCTACTGGGACATGCAGGACGTCCTGCCGCAGGACATCGACCGCATCGAGGTTATCAGCGGCCCGGGCGCGACGCTCTGGGGGGCGAACGCCGTCAACGGGGTCATCAACATCATCACCCGCACGTCCGGCGAGAGCCAGGGCGGCCTGGTCGACGTCTCGGGCGGCGCGCATGGGGGCAGGCTTGGGCTGCGCTACGGCGGCAAGGTCTCCGACGACCTCACCTGGCGGATTTACGCCCGCGGCGTCTCGGCCGGCGCCGACCGGACGACGGCCGGGACCAGCGCGCATGACGACTGGTCGCGCGCGCAGGGCGGATTCCGCGTGGACTGGACGGTGAGCCACGCGGACCGGGTCACCCTGGAGGGCGACGCCTTCCGCGGCTCGGAGTCGCAGCTGGGCGCGGGCAACGAGAACATCGCCGGCCGCAACCTGACCGCCCGCTGGAACCACACCGCGGCGAGCGGCTCGGAGCTTCAGGTGCTGACCTACTATGACCGCGCCGAGCGCGCGACGGAGGGCGGCGGCGGAAAGTTCAAGGTGAACACCTACAACCTTGAGATCCAAGACAGCCTGACGCTTGGCGAGCGCCACCAGATCGTCTGGGGCGGCGGTCTGCGGACCAGCCGCTACCGGATTTCAGGGACCCCGACCTTCTTCTTCAGGCCCACCGGCGGCAGCCTGAACCTGGCGGATGTCTTCGTGCAGGACACCATAACGCTTACGCCGACCGTGCGGATGACCTTGGGCCTGAAGGTGGAGGACGATCCCTATGTGGACGCCCAGCCGCTGCCCAACCTGCGGCTCGCCTGGTCGCCGGACGAGGCGACCACGCTATGGGCCGCCGTATCGAAGGCGGTCCGGTCGCCCACACCCTTCGACCGCGACGTGGTGGAGAAGCTGGGGCCTGCAGCGCCGCCGCAGCTCATCGGCGACGCGGACTTTCAGCACGAGAAGCTGACGGCCCTCGAAGCCGGCGCGCGCTACAATCCATCGGCGATCGTGAGTGTGACGGTGTCGGCTTTCTACAATGATTATGACCAGCTTCGGTCTCTCGAGCTGTCCCCCGGGCGGACGCTTCCGCTGCTGTGGGGGAACATGCTGGAGGGCTCGACCTATGGCGCCGAGGCCTGGGGCGATCTGCAGGTCCGGCCCTGGTGGCGGCTGTCGGCGGGCGCCAGCACCCTGCACGAGGACCTCAAGTTCAGGCCCGGCGCGACCGGCATCGTCGGGGTGCGGCAGGACGGCAAGGATCCGAAGGTCCAGGCGTCGATCAAATCCGCCATGGACCTGGGCAAGTTCACCCTTGATGGGGACCTGCGCTATGTCGGCGCCCTGGCTGACGCCGTGACCCCGGCCTACACGGAGCTGAACGCGCGGCTGGGCTGGAACGTCACCGATCGCCTGCTGCTGTCGGTGTCCGGCCGCAACCTCCTGCATGCCCGGCATGTCGAGTATCCCGGCGGCGTCGCCATTCCCCGCACCGTGTTCGCCGATCTGCAATGGCGCTTCTGAATACGCCAAGCCGTCTTCCGCGAAGCGCCGCGGCGGAGGCGCGCCGCAGGCGCGTGGCCGCGGTGGTCGGGGCGATCCTGTGCCTGAGCGCCGCCGCGCCCGCGCAGGCTCAGCCCAACGCGCTCGAACTCGCGGTCAAGGCGACCTATCTCTACAAGCTCGCCCCCTTCGTGACCTGGCCGGCGACGGCGCTGGCGGGACCTGGGACGCCGCTGACCATCTGCGTTCAGGGGGTCGACCCGTTCGGGGCGGTCCTCGACCGCGCGATCAGCGGCCAGGCGGTGGCCGGTCACTCGGTGGCGGTGCGCAGAGTGGCGCGGCTCGACGCCGGCTCGGGCTGCCAGATCGCCTATCTCGGCGGCGGTGCGGGCCAGAGCCAAGCCCAGGCGCTGCAGGCCGTGGAGGGGGCCCCGGTGCTGACGGTCACGGACGATGCGCGCGGCGGCCCGCCCGGGATCGTCAACCTGGTGCTGAACGGCGGCAAGGTGCGGTTCGCCATCGACGCTTCTCAGGCCGAGGACAATGGGGTCGCGATCAGTTCGAAGCTGCTGGCCCTGGCCGTGGCGGTGAAGCGATGAGACCGCGCGACGCCTTGGCCGACCGCCGGCTGGTCAATGTCGCCCGCGCCGCGGCGCTGGCGCTGCTGGCGATCGGCATGCTGATGGCCGGGCGCGCTGAGCTCATCTACCGCGACCAGGCCGCGCGGCAGGTTGCGGTGCAGGCCGACATTCTCGCGGCCAGCGTCTCCGCCGCGCTGACCTTCGACGACGTGTCGGCCATGCGCGAGTACGTCAATGCGCTCAGGGTGAACGGCGCGGTGGCGAAGGCGGCGGTCTACGACGTCTCCGGCAAGGCCGTGGTGGTGTTCCATCGCGCCCCGGCCGTCGCGCCACCGGCGCAGATCGCGCCGCGCGCCACGACCTACGTCGCCCGCTACGTGATGGTGACCCGCCCGGTCGCCCAGCAGGGGGCGCTGCTGGGCTGGGTCTATCTGGAGACCCGACCGGAGCCCTGGGCGACCGTGCTGGGGCGTCACGCGGCGCTGGGGCTGCTGACCCTGCTGGCGTTCGTGCTGCTGGGCGCGATGGCGGTCGCCGCCCAGCAACTGCAGGCCCGCGCCCTGGAGCTGGCGACGGCCAATGCGCAGCTGGTCGAGGAGATCTCGGCGCGCGGAAAGGCCGAGGAGGCGCTTCGGCAGAGCCAGAAGATGGAGGCGCTCGGCCAGCTCACCGGCGGCATCGCGCATGACTTCAACAACCTGCTGCAGGTGGTGCACGGCGCCTTCGAATTGATCCGCCGCCGCTCGGACGACGCACAGCGGGTGCTCGCCTGGGCCGACAACGGGATGCAGGCGGCCGAACGCGGGGCGAGCCTGACCCGCCAGCTACTGGCGTTCTCGCGCAGCCAGCGGCTGGAGCTGCGGTCGTTCGTAGTGGCCGACCTGATCATCGAGATACGTGATCTTCTGATGCGAACGCTCGGCCCCACTATCGAGCTTCGCCTCGTGCTCGGCGATCCCCAGGCCGCGGTGCTGTCCGACCGCACCCAGCTGGAGCTGGCGGTGCTGAACCTGGCGATCAACGCGCGCGACGCCATGCCGAACGGCGGCCGGCTGACCGTCGGCGTAGAGGCTCAAGCGATCGCGGACGGCGACCCGCTGCTGGAGGCCGGGGACTATGTGGCGCTCTCGGTGGCCGACACCGGCGAAGGGATGTCGCCTCAGGTGATCGAGCGCGCGTTCGATCCCTTCTTCACGACCAAGGGGGTCGGCAAGGGCACCGGACTCGGCCTCAGCCAAGTCTATGGCGTGGCGCGGCAGGCCGGCGGCGCGGCGCGCATCGAAAGCCCGCCCGGGGGCGGTGCGGTGATCACCCTGATGCTGCGCCGCTCGACGATGTCGGCCGAGGGCGCCCCGGCCCGCGGCGAAGGGACGGACCTGGTGCTGGCGGCCCAACCTGGACGCACGGTGCTGGTGGTGGACGACGAGCCACAGGTCCGTGCGCTGGTCTGCGAGACCCTGGAGTTGCTCGGCTACCGGGTGCTGACCGCCGATGGCGGGGCCGCGGCGCTGGAGATCCTGGAGGACGAGCGGCCCGACCTGATGATGTTCGACTACGCCATGCCGGGGATGAGCGGGGCGGAGCTGGCGGGGCTGGCGCACACGCTGCACCCTGACACCCCGATCGTCTTCGCCAGCGGCCACGCCGACACCGAGGCCATCGATCGGGCGCTGGGGGGCCGGGCGACCATCCTGCGCAAGCCGTTCAACATGGCGGAACTCGCCCGGACCATCGCCGATCTGCTCGCGCGGCCGCCGGCCTGAGGCGGGCGAGAGCCTGGCCTGACGCTTTCGGCTGCGGCGGTTGGCCGCGCGGCGCTTAACGGCCGGGCAAGCCGGCCCGGCCCCTAGTGCGCGCGAGCGCCAAGCCGGGAGCCGCCATGCCGCAAGCCCAGACCGCCTCGGTCAGCACGACCGACCCCGAAGAGCTTATTGTCCGCGCCGATGCACGCGGGCACATCCTGTTCAGCTCCGACTCCTGCCGCCGCCTCGGCTACGAGCCGGAGGATCTGACGGGCCAGCCGGGCATCGCCTTCGTCCATCCTGACGACTGGGCCAAGTTCGCGGCCAATTCGGCCTCGCTCTATGCGACGACGCCCACGAGCACGCCGGCCGACCGGCGCCACCGTTTCCGCTGCGCCGACGGCTCCTGGCGCTGGCTCGAGGGCCATCCGCAGGTGATCAAGACCCATGACGGGCGGCTCGGCGACGTGGTCAACGTGTTCCGCTTCGTGGAAGGCTGACGCCCGTCGGCCTCCGTACGATTACGGAGGCTCCCGAGCGCGCGCGGCAGTCGGCCGCAGCGGTGTTAACCAGCAGGCAAGCAGCTCTACGCAAGTATCTGAAAAGACGCCGCTATTTATGGAATCCTAATGCCGGGCCGCCGCCGACCGCTCGCCGCGCCAGAAGCGCCAGCGATTTCAACGGCATGCCCTGAGGGCACGCGCGACGCCACCTGGGAGGTGCTTTCCGCCCACATCAACGACCTGATCATCCTGGCCGACACAGAAGGCCGCATCTTCTACGCCTCGCCGTCCTGCCAGCGGCTGGGCTACACCCAGCAGGAGCTGATCGGCCGGATTGCGGCGGACTTCGCCCATCCCGAGGACCTGGCGCACTTCAACGCCAACGTGGCGGCGCTGTTCGCAGGCGACGTGAGCGCGACGCCGGCGGACCGCGAACATCGCTACCGGCGCAAGGACGGCGCCTATGTCTGGCTGCAGGGCAGCCCCAGCCTGCTGCCCGACGGGCGCGGCGGCTGCGCCGGACTGATCAATGTGTTCCGCGACGTGACCGAGCCGCGTGCGGTGCGCGAGCGGCTGGTGGAGAGCGAGCACCGCTATCGGCTGATCGCTGAGAACGCCACGGACATGATCTCGCAAACCTCCTGCGCCGACGGACGGCTGACCTATCTGTCGCCGTCGGTGGAACGGGTGACCGGCTATGCGCCCGCTGAACTGGTTGGCCAGCGGATGCAGGACTTCGTGCACCCTGACGACCGGGCCGAGTTCATGGCGGCGTTCGAGGGGCTGATCACCGAGCGGCGCGAGCGTGGCCGGCCGATCCGCTTCCGAGCGCAGCACAAGAACGGGACCTGGCTATGGCTGGAGAGCAATCCGCGGCTGGTGCGCGGGCCGGACGGCAAGGTTGCCGACATCATCGACGTGACGCGCGACGTGGGCGAGCGCGAGGCGCTGGAAGAGCGCCTACGCGAAGCCGTGACCGAGGCGGAGAAGTCGGCGCAGGTGAAGACCGAATTCCTGGCCAACATGAGCCACGAGATCCGCACGCCGCTGACCGCGGTGTTGGGGTTCACCGGCCTGCTGGCGGAACGCGGCGACCTGCCCGGCGAGGCGCGCGGGTACGTGGACCGGATCGCCGGCGCGAGCCGGGCCCTGCTGGCCATCGTCAACGACGTGCTGGACTTCTCCAAGCTGGAGGCCGGGCAGGTGACGATCACGCCCACCCCGACCGACACGGCGCGCGCGGCGCGCGAGGTGCTGGAGATGTTCGAGCCGCAGGCCGAGGCCAAGGGGCTTGAACTCCGCTTCGACGCGCGGTCGGACCTGCCGGCGCGGGTGTGGGTGGACGCCGGGCGGCTGCGCCAGATCCTGGTCAACCTGATCGGCAACGCGGTGAAGTTCACCGACCACGGAACGGTGGCGGTGCGGCTGGAGTACGAGCCGGTCGCCGAGGTGCTGGTGGCCGAGATCGCCGACACCGGGCCGGGCATCGCGGCGGGGGCGCGCGACAAGCTGTTCGAGCGGTTCAGCCAAGTGGACGGGTCCTCGACCCGGGCCAACGGCGGGACGGGCCTCGGGCTGGCGATCTGCCGGCGGCTGGCGCAGGCCATGGGCGGCGCGGTCTCGCTGCGCAGTCGCGTGGGCTATGGCTCGACCTTCCGGGTGGAGCTGCCGGCGCGACCGGCGGAGGCGGCGCTGGAGGGCGACGCGCCCGCCGGGGAGGCCGAAGGGCTGGAGGGCCTGCGCGTGCTGGTGGCCGACGACAACGCCGCCAACCGCGAACTGGCGCGCGCGATCCTGGCCCAGGCCGGCGTCGAGGTCAGTGAGGCGCATGGCGGGGAGGAGGCCGTGCAGATGGCCGAGACGATGCCGGTCGACCTGATCCTGATGGACCTGCGCATGCCCGGCCTCGGCGGCTGCGCGGCGGCCCAGGCGATCCGGCTGGGCGAGGGGCCGAACCGCGACATCCCCATCCTGGCGTTCTCCGCCGACTACGACCTGTCGGAGGGTCGCCGCGGAACCCTGCCGCTGTTCAACGGCCAGGTCCGCAAGCCGGTGAGCCCGGCGGAACTGATCGAAGCTGTCCGCGCCGCGGTCAGCGAAGCGCCCGAGGCGGCTCAGGAGGCTCTGTATGTCCGGGCTTGATGCTCATCGCCGCCGGTTCCTGGTGGTCGACGACGACCGGGTGATCGTCGAACTTCTGTCGAACCGCCTGACCATGATCGGCTTCGACGCCTTCGCCGCGCGCGACGGCCGCGACGCCTTGCAGAAGATCGAGAGCCTGCGGCCCGACGCGGTGATCCTCGACCTCAGCATGCCGGTGATGGACGGCTTCGAGGTCCTGGCGAAGCTCGGCAAGGACAAGTGCGCGCGCCTGCCGATTCTGGTGCTGAGCGCGCGGCACGGGGCGGCCGATGTGCAACGCGCGATCTCGCTCGGCGCACGCGACTACCTGGCCAAGCCGTTCAACGACCGCCAGCTGCAGATGCGGATCACCCGGCTGTTCCGGGCGCCCGGGCACGCGAAGTCGCTCGAAGACTCTTTCAGCGAGATCGAGAGCTTACTGAAATGACCGGGCGGATTTCGCGTTTCGCGCGAAATTGGCAAAACACCGGTTGCGGAACGCTGGCAGGTCGCGTCTAGTCCCGCCGCCAGTCACCGAACCTTTTGGCTAAGGGGTCAGGTAGAAGGCGGTCGGGGCGACCCGGCCGCTTTCGCTTCTTGCCGGATCAGGCGTTGGCGCCGATGCGGGTGGGCGCGACCGCCGGCGTGGCGGCCGCCGCGGCGCGGGCGCGCATCAGTTCGCGGGCGCGGACCCCGGAGAGCACCGCGTCGAGGCCGGCCATCAGCGAGATCAGGAAACCCAGTTCGCCCTCGCGCACGCCCTGACGCCACAGGTAGCAGGTCCAGAAGCGGCCGACGCCGCGGGCCAGGTCGATCACCAGCCGGCCGGGCTGGCCCGCGTCGGCCAGGTCCTGGGCGCGCAGCCAGGTCTGGGTGTTGAGCCGCGCCATCATGTGGCCGACGTCCGGCCCGGCGTGACGCAGCAGGGCGGTCTCCAGCGCGCCGGCGTGGCGGCCGTCGAGGATCACCGCCGGATCGACGCGGCGAGCCTTCCAGCGTTTCACGCGGCGGCGGTAGAGCCTGGGCGCCAGCACATCGCCGAACCCGGCCCCCCAGCCGCGTCGGACCAGCCTGTCGCCCACGAAGTTGTTCACCGGCACGTCGAACCAGTCGCCGCCCGGCCGGCCATGGATGGCGGCGCGGATTTCGTAGGCGAGCGCCGGGCTGACGTGTTCGTCGGCCTCCACCTCCAGCACCCATTCCCCCAGGCAGGCGCCGACGCCGGCGGCCTTGCGTTGGCTCTCAAGCGGGAAGATGCCGTCGATGACGCGCGCGCCGTACTGGCGCGCGATGTCCTGTGAGCGGTCGGTGCAGCGGTCGGCGACGACGACGATCTCGTCGCAGAAATCCAGGCGGCGCAGGCAGTCGGCCAGACGCGCCTCATCGTTATGTGCACAAACCAGAGCCGATAACTTCACCGGCGACACCCCGTCCTCGAACCCCGCGGCGTTTCCCGCCGTCAATGGTTAAGACGCCGCTGTGAAGCTTCGCCCCCCGTAGGGGTTTTCGCGGATTTGGTGTTTTTCGAATCACTGCGTCAGCCTGCCGCAGAGCGGCTGATCGCTAGAAGTTCGCGGCCAAGCGGACGCCGATGGTGCGAGGGCGCTGCGGGGTCACCTGGCGCACCTTGCCGAAGGTGAAGGGGTTGCCGTAGGCGAAGGTGTTGCCGGAGCTGTCAGCGGGGTTGGTGATGAAGACGCCGGCGCTCCAGCGCCTGGCGGTGAGCTCGGCGAGGATCTCGGCGTCGACCACCGGATCGGTGCGGTCCGACAGGGTCGGGTCGAAGGTCAGGCGAGCGGGCCCGACGTAGTTGGCCTGGCCGACCAGCCGCAACCCGAACTGGCCGCTCAGCGGCCGCTCATAACGGGCCAGCAGGCCGCCCGAGAGCTTCGGCGCGCCGGGCAGGCCCGAGCCCAGTCGCTGGGCCAGCGCGGGGTTGGTGCGGAAGAAGTCGGGGTTGATGCGGGTGATCTTGGCGTCGGAGTAGAGGGCGTTCGCCTGGAGGGTCAGACCGAAGTCCCAATCGTAGGCGGCCTCGGCCTCCAGCCCCTGAATGTGAGCGTCGCCGACGTTGGCGGTGTAGGCGACGCCGGAGTTCCGGTACTGGTCCGACTGCAGGTCGGCCCAGACGTCATAGAAGCCGGCGGCCCGAAGCGTCAGCCGCCGGTCGAGGAAGCGGCCCTTGGCGCCCACCTCGAAGTTGCGCAGGCGGTCCGGTTCGAAGGTGGTCCGCGTGGAATCGACCCCGATGAAGTTGGTGGTGTTGACGCCGCCCGGGCGAAAGCCGTCGGCGTAGAGGCCGTAGAGCAGGGCCCCGTCGGCGAACTCGTACTGCACCGAGAGCTTGGATGTGACGCTGTTGAACGACCGGCTGACGGCCACGTCGCGCGGGGCGGTGGGCGGGGCGCCGCCGATCCGCGACTTGACCCGCAGGCTGGTCTCGAAGACCCGCGCGCCGGCCGACGCCGTCCAGCCGGGCGCGAACCGCCAGGTCGCTTCGCCGTAGGCGGCGGCCTCGTGCAGGTGATCGCGTCGGTCCTCGTCGTAGACCCGGATCAGCGCCGCCTTGATGGCGGCGGCGGTGATGACGCCCGGACCCGCCAGGATGTCGAGCGAGGAGGGCGTGCGCTCGGTCGACGTCGAGCCGTAGGCGCCGACCAGCCAGCTCACCTGGCCCGCGCCGGACGAGGTGAGGACCAGGTCCTGGACCGCGCGGCGGATGCGCGCGCTTTCCGAATAGATGCCGAGCGCAGCCCCGGTCTCGCTGAACGCGCTGGCCTGGGCGGTGGCGTCGTAGAGGCTGGAATAGGCGTGCTGCACATAGGAGGTGGACGAGGTGAGGTCGGCCCAGCCCAGCTCGCCGTGCAGGGTCACCGCCCCCTGGGCGAAGTTGTTGTCGGAGGCCTCGCGCACCTGATTGGTGCGCAGCGCCTTGCTGGCGGCGAGCGTGGTGTACTGCGTATCGCGCGAACTGAGGCGCTGGCCCGCGGCGGCGAGGTCGAGGGTCCAGTTGTCGCCGAGCGCGAAGCGCACGGCCGCGCGACCGCCCTGGCGGGATGTGGAGTCCACGTTGGAGAGGCGCAGCGCGACGTTGTCGAGATAGCCGCCCTTCTCGTCGTCATAGGCCACCAGGCGCAGGGCCGCGTGGCCGTCGCCGAGCGGCAGGTTGACGAAGGCGTCGGCCTCGTAGCTGGGCGAGCCGCCCTTGGTCGTGGCGCTGATCGCCCCGCCGCCGGCCGCGAAGCGCTCCGGGTCAGGCTTGTTGGTGACGATGCGGTAGACGCCGGCCAGGGCGCCGGAGCCGAAGAGCGCGCCCTGCGGCCCGCGCACGGTTTCGACCTGGTCGATGTCGGTCAGCCGCAGGTCCGGGTCGGGGGCGTTGTAGTTGATCGGGGCGTCGTCCAGATAGGTCGAGACCGTGGACCGCGCGCGGCCGGTGAAGGCGCCGTCGGAGAGGCCGCGCATCAGGAGCTTGTCGCGGCCCGGGCCGAGGTTGGTCATCAGGACGCCGACCAGCTGGCCGGCGGTGTCGCGCGCGTCGCCCGCGCCGGTGGCGCGAAGCTGATCGCCGGAGATGACGCTGACCCCGGCGGGCAGGCTATCGAGCCGCTCAGGCCGCTTGCGCGCGGTGACCAGAAGCTCGGTGACCAGGGGCGGCGCTGGCGCCGCCGTCGGGCGCGCGGACGCCTGGGCCGGCAGGGGCGAGATGCGCACGGTCGCGGCGTCGACGATCCGCCACGAGCAGGGCGCGCCGGCCAGCACCTTGGCGAGCGCGTCGGACAGCGTGTAGCGGCCAACGAGCGCCGGAGCCTGACCGCCGTCGCAGGTCGAGGCGCCCAGCAGGGAGACATTGGCCTGCACGGCCAGATCGATCAGGGCTTCGGAGTAGGGCTTGGCGGATATGTCGAAGCGCCGACGCGCCTCGGCGGCCTCAGACCGCGCGGCGAACGCGGCGAAGCACAGTCCCGTGAGGGACGCGCACAGCAAGGCCGCCGGCCTGGATATGGCCCCTCATCCCCCTCATGGCTTCGCCGCCTCATCGCGACGGAGCAAAACCCCTTGGGGTGAAGGTAGCGCCTTGATCGGCGCGAGCAAGGCGAGGCGGCGAATAACCGCGGCCTGATCATCGACCACCAGCACGCCGGATACCCTTGTTTGTGCAAGGGAAGCATCCTCGATGGTGATCGGCTTGGCGAACTGCTGGTTGAGATCGGCGACCACCTCGGAGAGCGGCCGGTCGCGGTAGATCAGCCGGCCGGTGCGCCAGCTGGCCACCTGGGCCGGATCGACGGCGGAGAGCTGCACCTCGGCGGCGCCCTCCACATGGTCGAGGCGCTGGCCGGGCCGCAGGCGGAAGCCGTGGCCTTTCGCACCATCCGCGGGGTTCACTTCCACCAGGCCGCGCTCGACGCTGACCGTGAGCTCGCCCGCGCGGCGGCGGACGTCGAAGCGGGTGCCGACCACGCGCACGGTGCGATCGCCCGCGGCGATCAGGAAGGGCCGGGTCTTGTCCGGCGCGACGTCGAACACCGCCTCGCCCTCGGTCAGGGTCACGTGGCGCTCGCGCGGCGCCAGCGCGACGCTGAGTGAGGAGCCGGCGTTGAGCTCGATGGTCGAGCCGTCGGCCAGCATGATTGTGCGGTGCTCGCCCTTCGCGGTGGCGTAGGTCCGGGGCGCGGAGCCGGCGGTCTGCAGGCCGGCGAAAGGTATGACGGCCACCGCGACGGCGGCCGCCGCGGCCAGGCCGCCGGCGATCAGCCAGCCGCGCGTCGCGGCGGGCGAGCGGCGGGCGAAGCGGCGATGGACGGGACCGTCCTCGAACGCCTTGCCGATGGCCGGCGCCGCGTCCTGAAGTTCCAGAGTGACCGCGAGAACGTCGTCGTAGGCTTCCGCGTTGGCGGGATGGGCGCTCAGCCAGGCGTCGAAGGCGACAGCTTCCGCGGCCTGCTCGTCAAGATTGGCGATGTCGGCGGATTGCAGGCGCACGAGCCAGTCGGCGGCTGATGCGCGCCTGGCCTCCTCACCCCTGGTCCAGACTTCGCTCATGCAACACCCAACGCGCCCGCTAGGGGACGCCTGTTGTAGTCAAAGACGGCGCCGCGGCGCCCAGCCCCCCTGTCGAGGTGGTGCAATTGAGGGTTGATCATGCGCCGCCCCGCGCACCCAGACGGGCGGTCAGCGCCTTCAGCGCGGCCGAGACGTGCTTCTCGACGGCCTTGACCGACAGGCCCATGACCTTGGCGGTCTCGGCGTGGCTGAGGCCTTCGAGCTTGTGCAGGCGAAAGGCGCGGCCGGCCTGCGGCGGCAGATCGGCGACCGCGGCGACCAGCCGGCGCAGACGCTCGGCCGAGGCGGCGGCCTCGTCGGCGGGCGGCTCGTCGGCGATGGCCACGCCGCCGACCTCGGTGCGTTCGACCTGCCGCCAGGCGGTGTCGCGAGCCGCCGCGCGGGTCTCGCCGCGGGCTCGATCGAGCATCAGGTTGAGCGCCATCCTGTAGAGCAGGGCCAGCGGGTTGGAGACGTCAGCCTCGCGGTCCCGGGCGGCGAGCTTGAGGTAGAGTTCCTGCGCGAGATCCTCGGCGGCGGCCAGCGAGCCGGCGCGCGCGGCCAGGAAGCGCACGAGGTTCGCGCGCCGCTCCAGGTAGAGCGCCAGCAGGGGATCTTCGTCGTTCTGCGCCACGGCGAAAGGTGTGCCGTATTTCGCGTGAACGGGGAAGTTTCCTCCCCTGTCAGGTCATCAGGCCGGCGCCTTTCAGGAAGCCCACGAGGGCGGCGTTGAAGGCTTGCGGCTGGTCGATGTTGGCGCTGTGGCCCGCGTCGGGGATCACCGCCTTCTTCGCGCCGGGAATCTTGGCGGCCATGTAGTCGGAGGCTGCCAGGAACGGTGTGTCGTTGGCGCCGACGATCACGATGGCGGGGACGGCGACATGGGGCAGGCTCTCGATCACCCGGGCGTTCTTCTGGGTGAGCATGCCGCGCGCAGCGCGGGCGAGGCCGGTGGCGTCGCGGTGGCGGGCCAGGCGGACCTCCGCCGAGGCCTTGGACGTGTCGGGCAGGCCGTTCTTCTCGAAACGCTCGGCGCGGGCGATGGCGGTGGCGTTCCAGCCGTCGCGGGCCTGGTCGTTCTTGTAGCCAGGGCCGGTGTCGATGATCAGCAGGGCGCGGGTGCGCTCAGGGTAGGTGGCGTGGAAGGCGAGGCTCATGTAGCCGCCGAGCGAGAGCCCGCCGACGACCGCGTCCTTGGCGCCCACGACGTCCAGCAGGGCGGCCATGTCTTCCACGGTGGCGGCTTCCGAATAGGCGCCCTGGTCCTCGGGATAGTCGGAGCGGCCGTGGCCGCGCATGTCCCAGGTGACGACCGTGAAATGGTCCTTCAGCGGCTCGATCTGGCCGGCCCACATCTGGCCGGTCGCCGAATAGCCGTGGGTGAGGATCAGCGCCGGGCCGGAGCCGGCGACTTCGTAGTGGATGCTTACCCCGTCACGATCGAGCGTGGGCATGAGCCGTCTCCCTCATCTGGGCGGCTCTTCGCGGCCGCTATCGGCCCTTTAGCACGTCAGCGGCCCAGATCATCAGCGACCGTGCGGCGCCCGCAGATGCAGATAGGCGGGGTCGAAGTCGCCGGCTTCCTGCAGGCGGGGCCAGTCCTCGATGACGATCCGGCGGCCCTTGGATGTGATCAGGCCTGAGCGACGCAGGTCCTGCAGGACCCGGTTCACGTGGACGGTGGAGAGGCCAAGGCTGTCGCCCAGCTCGGCCTGGGTGACCGGCAGGTCGAAGACGTGGTCGTCGATCAGCTTGAGGCTGCGCAACCGGGTGCAGACCTCGCAGATCAGGTGGGCGATCCGCTGGTGGGCGGTGCGGCGGCCGACGCCGGCCAGCCACTCGCGGAAGATCGCCGCGTCGATCAGGGTGTCGCGCCAGAAGGCCGCGGCGATGCCGGGGAAGCGGTCGGTGAGGTCGCGCAGCGCGGCGTGCGGAATGTAGCCGCAGCGGCCGGGCGCTAGCGAGCCCACGCTGTGATCCATGACGGTGAGTTGCAGGCTCTGCAGATCGGCGATGTCGCCGGGCAGATGGAAGGAGAAGATCTGCCGCTGGCCCTGGCCGAGAAGTTTGTAGCGGCAGACGAAGCCGTCGAGGATCAGGCAGCAGTCCTGCGGCGCATCGCCTTCGCGAACCAGGTCAGTATCCTCGACGAACTCCTTGATACGCATTGGCAAGGTCGAGAGCGCGGCGCGCTCCGGCTCGGTGAGAACCGCGATGGTTTCCATCTTGCGGATCAGCCGGCCGTGGTCGGTGGAATTGCCTTCGGCCATCGCGCTCCGTCGCGGCGGAGGCACCGGCCCAGGGCTCGGCTTCGCGGCGATTACCTGACCGGCTTAGCGGAACTCGGCGCGAACGCGCCTAACATGGGTTAGTGTGCGGCCCCGAAGGGAGAGGAGCCTGTGCCGACCCCTTTCATACTCAAGCTTCAAAACGGCGTTGACCTGAACTCCGAGGAGCAGGCCGCGCTGCTTGGCGCGGTGACCTCACGGCGGCGCTACGCGGCCCACCAGGACATCATCACCGAAGGCGCCGTCCCCAGTGGCGTGAACGTGGTGCTGGAAGGCTTCGCCTGCCGCTACAAGCTGCTGCCGGACGGAACGCGGCAGATCATGGCCTGGCTGCTCCCCGGCGACGCCTGCGACCTGAACGTGTTCGGGCTGGGGGCGCTCGACCACTCGATCGCCACGCTGAGCGCGTCGACCATCGCCTTCATTCCCAACGCCGCGCTGGAGCGGTTGAGCGCCGTGAGCCCGGCGATCACGCGCGCGCTCTGGTGGGCGACCCTGGTCGACGAGGGCATACTGCGCGAGTGGCTGATGGCCATGGGGCGCCGGCCCGCCGACAAGCGCATCGCCCATCTGTTCTGCGAGCTGGCGGCGCGGCTGGCGGCGGTCGGCCTGGCGGACCACGACAGCATGGAGTTGCCGATCACCCAGACCGAGCTGGCCGATACGGTCGGGCTGACCAGCGTGCATGTGAACCGCATCGTCCAGCAACTGCGCGACCAGGGCCTGATCGCCTGGCGCGACCGGACACTGCGGGTGCTTCAGCCACAGGCATTGCGGACTTTCGCCGACTTCGACCCCGGCTATCTGCATCTGTCGGCGCGGTTGGCGGCGCAACCGGCGCCTTAGTCGGGAAGCCGACACTAGGTGACGCATAGTGCTTTGTAATCACGAATATTTTCGTACAATATCGACATTTCATGATACGAATTAAGGCGGCGCGGTTTAACCGGGCTCACGCTCCTGATTGTCGGTAGAGGAAGAACCGATGGTGCGGACATTTTCCTTCTTCATAACCGACCGGCGCTATTCCGCGCCGACGCTGCAATTCCTGTTCTGCGTGGACGAGGCGCGGGCGCGTGAACTGGCGCGCGACCAGCTGCTGGCGTCCGAGGATCACGTTGCCGTCGAGGTGCATGAGGACGGCCAGCCGCTGTTCCGCGAGGACCGCTCGCCCGGCGCGGCCGGACAGCCCTAGCTATCCATCCCACCGCGCAGGTGCTGCGACCCGCCGGCGGCCGGCGCAAGGGTGGCCGAGGCGTCGAGCACGAACAGCACCAGGCCGCGATCGTCGGTGACCGTCAGCACGAGGCCGCCGGCCTCCCAGAACCTGTCGGGCTGTTCCCGGAGCAGTTCGCCGAGCATACGCACCGCCTGGCGCCGGGCGTCGCTCAGGCCGGCGAGTTCGACGCCCTCCTCGTCGGGGTAGCCGCCGCCGTCCTCGGCATGGAAATGGAACCTCGGCATGCCGGCCTAACCGGTTGGCGGGGCGAAGAGTTTCCGTCGCGCGACGAAAACCTTGACTAGCTGGCGATGCTCATGGCGCCGGGGGTCGGCGGAGCCGGTTCGGCGGCCCGCTTGATGGCTTCCAGCAGGCCGGAAACCAGGATCGGCTTGGCGATGAAGTCGTTGAAGCCGAGCGCGCGGTATTCGTCGGGGCGGCGGCTGACCACGTCGGCGGTGAGCGCGATCACCGGCGTGTCGCGTTCCGGGCCCGGCAAGGCGCGCAGGCGCTCGACCGCCTCGATGCCGGTCATGCCCGGCATGTGGATGTCCATCAGCACGACGTCGAAGGCATTGGCCTGCAGCAGTTCGAGCGCCTCGGCGCCGGAGGCGGTCTTGACCGAGCGATGGCCGAACGCACCCAGGATTTCCTCGACGACGCGCAGGTTCATCGGGTCGTCGTCCACATGCAGGACGACCAGGGATCGGCCGATTTTCGGATAGGACTGCGACACGCCGCGGTCTCCGGATTAGAGCGCCAGTGTGGCGCGGGAACGCTAAGCTAACCCTGACAGACGCAGCTAACGCGAGGTTAAGATTATCCGGGTTTCCGGATGGAGCGGGGTGATTCGCGTCTGCAATTCCCCTGGCGGGGGAAAAACTACTGCGTGCGCAGGGCCTCGCCGGTGATGGCGTAGTCGCCGTCGAGCCAGCCGACGATCTCGCGCGCGGCCGGGTGATCGAACAGGGCGTAGAGGTCGCGCAGGCGGGCGCGGCGGTCCTCGGACAGGCTGTCGAGGCCGCCGTCCTGGAAGGTCAGCAGGTCGTCGACGATATGGCGGGCGAGCTCCTCGCCGCAGACGTCGAGCGCGGCCTCGCGGAACGCCGCGCCATAGGCGTAGGCCGGGCCCTGGGCGTAGCTGGCGGCCAGCGTCTGCATGGGAATGCGGCTCAGCGTCGGCTGCGAGGCGGGGTTGATCGCATGACCGGCGATGTGGCCGGCGATCGCCGCCGGGCGGCCGGTGAAGGCGCGCAGGTGCAGGTGGCGGCTCATCCGCGGGCCGTCGTTGACCGGGTAGTTGTCCCAGATGAACGGCTTGCGGCCGATCTCGCCGGCGACCCCGTCGAGGTGGGCGGTGGACAGCTCGCGGGCGCAGACCTCCTCGCCGGTCCACATGATCTCGATGGCCGGGTCGAGGGCGGCGCCGAGGTCCTTCAGGTAGCCGGGCGGGCGCTGGCCGAAGACGCGGTCGAGGACCGGATCGTCCGTGTAGTAGCTGGGACAGACGATGATCTTCGAGGCTCGCGTGCGCTCGGCGGCGAAGTCGACGATCTCGGCCTGGCGGCGCGCCAGGTCAGGCAGGGAGCCGCGCATGTCGTCGAACAGGATGGCCAGCCACTCGCAACCCATGGCGCCCAGCGCGGCCAACTTGTGGGTCAGCGCGGTTTTGGCTTCCGGCGTGAAGTCGAAGTGCAGCTCGAAGGGCGACAGGCCGGCGCCGAAGGTCACGCCTTCAGCGCGGCAGGCGGCGGCGAAGTCGGTCATCGCCGTGGTCTGCTCGGGCGGGTGCGGCTCGCGCCAGGCGCGGCGCAGGTGCGGGTCGGCCTTGGGGGCGTAGAGGTAGAACTTGTAGCCGTGCGGCTTCAGCGCCCGCATCAGCTCGGTGCGTTCGGCCCACGCGTAGGGACGGCCGAAGAAGCCTTCGATAGTGCCCAGATCCACGGCAATCTCCTGCGCCCGCGTCGCGCATAGCCGACGCGGGCCGGGTGCGGAAGTGGCGTAACCGTCCGCGCGAAATCGGGCCTAGTGACTGAGCGGCGAGCCATCGGGGTTGAAGAAGGCCTGGCCGACCTGGCGGCCGCCAGCGTCGAAGCTGTCGAGCTCGTAGCTGACCACCTGGCCGTGGGGATCGAGCTTGAAGGTCGCGGTCCACGAGGTGTTGTCGTCATAGAGCACGGTGCGCTGCAGGACATGGCCGGCGGCGTCGTCCTGGTCGACGAAGCGCTGGTAGGGTTGGGTATTGCCCACGTCGAAGGTGAAGACGGTCTTCGTGCCGTCATCGAGCGTCGAGGCGTAGGTGGTGACGTTGCCGGCGGCATCGAGGGTCGCGAACAGCGTGTCCCAGGGCTGGCTGTGATCGCTATCGAACCACTCGATCTTCTGCGAGCCGTCGGCGGCGATGACCTTGAGCACCTCGGGGCGGAAGTCGTCGGCGAGGTTGGCGACGCTGAAATCGCCGACGTTGAGGACGGCGGCCACGGTGGCGGCTTGGGGGCCCTCGCTGTCCTGATCCCAGGTGAGCGTGTGGTCGCGGGCGTCGAAGGTGAGCGTCGAGGTCGCGCCGTGGGCCACAGAGCCATCGGGGTTGGTCAGCGAGAGCTGGTCGTGGGCGGGATCGAAGCTGAGCGCGGCGCCGCTGTTGGTGGGGACGGTGAAGGCGTGGGTCGCGCCAGGCGCGGCGAGCACGGTCCCATCCTCGCCCAGTACCTCGCGCATCAGGGTCCCGTTCTGATGCCAGGTCAGCACGATGTCGCCATTGGCGTGGGTGACGGTCTCCGGCGCGACGGGGAGGGTGACGTCGGCGTAGAGGCCGTTCAGGCTTCCGAGGCCCACATGGACGGTGGGATTCCCCACGGGATCGAAGGTGTCGTAGCTGACCGCGTAGCGGCCGCCATCGAGCGCGAACAGGTGCGGCGAAACCGGCGTGCCTGGAGGGATCTTGAAGGGGCTGGGCTGATCGAGGCCGACGAAGATGTTGTCGGGGCCGAGGCCTTGCGAGGGATCGAAGAGATGCTGGTCGGCGATCACGCCGTTGGCGTCGACGCCGATCCCCACCAGGCTGTCGCGCACGAAGCCCTGCGGGTCGCCCAGGCTGGCGTTGAACACCACCTCGAAGCCGCCGTTGCTGAGCGCCGTGGCGGTGAAATTCTGGGTGTCGACCGCGAGGGCCTGGAAGAAGCCGGTGCTGCCCAGGCCATGACCCTGGATGAGCAGGTGGCTGGTCCCGATCGGCTGGCCGGCCGGATCGAAGAGCTGATAGCTGATGGAACCATCGGCGCCCGCGGAGGCGCCGGAAAGGGTGGCCCGATCCCCATTGGCCAGGGTGATCGTCACGGTACTCGGCATACGCTTACTCTCTGAAACTGGTCCGATCCACAGCGCCCACGGGCGATCCGGACAGCGCTTGCACTGACAGGTCCCGCAGGGGCGCACATATGACGTCCCGACGTCCCACGCACCCTAGGCGTGCAGGAAATTTTTCAGGGCTTGAAGGTCGCGAGGACGACCATCAACTCCGGCTCATCGACCAGCCTTGCGGCCTCGACGAGGGAGACCCAGGCCTTCTCGCGCTGGCCCACCTCGGGATAGACCTCGGCCTCGGCCTCGACCTGCAGGCCGAAGACGGCGACGCGGACGTGCTGCAGCCGGCCGTTCTTCAGGCGTTTGTCGTAGGCGTAGGAGCCGATCGGGCGTTTGCGAAGCTTGCCGGTGACCCCGGCCTCCTCAAAGGCCTCCTGAGCGGCGGACTTCGCCGAGGTCTTGCCCTTGATCGGCCAGCCCTTGGGGATCACCCAGCGCCTGGTTTCGCGACTGGTGATCAGCAGCACCTCGATGTCGCCGGCCGCGGCGCGCCGCCACGGCAGGGCGGCGAACTGCGCCCGCGGTTCGCGGTCGGGTTCGCGGTTGGAGGGCTTGCTCACGGCGCGCTTGGGCATGGCTCAACCAAACGCCCGGTCGGCCAATCGCGCCAGCCAATAGAACGCCGCACCTATCGCCGCGGCGGCCGGCATGGTGACCACCCAGGCCCAGACGATGCGGCCGGCGATGTTCCAGCGCACGGCGGACGTCCGCCGCGCCGCGCCCACGCCGACGATGGCGCCGGTGATGGTGTGGGTGGTGGAGACCGGCACGCCGAGGTTGGTGAAGAAGAACAGGGTGATGGCCCCGGCCGTCTCGGCGCAGAAGCCCTGCTGCGGGGTCAGGTGGGTGATCTTCGAGCCCATGGTGTGCACGATCCGCCAGCCGCCCATCAGGGTGCCGGCCGCCATGGCCGCCTGACAGGACAGCACCACCCACATGGGCACGTGGAACGCGCCCTCGAGCTGGTGGTGGGCGTAGAGCAGGACGGTGATGATCCCCATGGTCTTCTGCGCGTCGTTGCCGCCGTGGCCGAGCGAGAACAGGGCGGCGGAGACGAACTGCAGCTTGCGGAAGGCGCCGTCGGCGAAGGCCGGCGTTGCGCGCACGAACAGCCAGGTGACGATCAGCACCAGCAGGAGCGCCAGCGCCAGGCCCAGCGCCGGCGAGACCACGATGCCGCCGACTGTCTTCCACACCCCGGCCCAGACCACGGGGCTCAAGCCCGCCTTGGCCATGCCGGCGCCCAGCAGGCCGCCGATCAGGGCGTGGCTCGATGAGGACGGGATGCCGCCCAGCCAAGTGACCACGTTCCAGGTGATCGCGCCGCCGAGCGCGCCGAAGATCACCGCGTCGGAGACGATCCCCGGCGAGATGATCCCCTTGCCGACGGTCTGGGCCACGTGCTGGCCGAACACGGCGAAGGCGATGAAGTTGAAGAACGCCGCCCAGATCACCGCATAGCGGGCCGGCAGGACCCGCGTCGAGACGATGGTGGCGATGGAATTGGCCGCGTCATGCAGGCCGTTCAGGAAGTCGAACGCCAGCGCCACGACGATCAGCACGATCAGCAGGAGCCCAGGCCCTGAAAGGTCCATTCCGCCCACGCGCCTAGAGGTGCTCGATCAGCACGCTGCTGATCTGGTTGGCCACGTCCTCGAAGCGGTCGACGACCTTTTCCAGGTGATCGTAGATCTCGGCGCCGACGATGTAGGCCATTGGGTCCTTGCGCGCCGGACCCTTGTAGAGCGCGGTGATGCCGGCGTCGTAGAGGGCGTCGGACTTGTCCTCGAGCGCGGTGACCTCCTCGGCGATGGCGTTGAGGCGCGCGGCGTTGCCGCGCAGGGAGCGCAGCAGCGGCACGGCCTCGCCGATCAACTCGGACGTCTGCACGATGACGTCGCCCAGCCTGACCATGTCCGGCTGGAACTCGCGCTGCTCGAACAGCATGATCGCCTTGGCGGTCTTGTGCATCTGGTCGATGGCGTCATCCATCGAAGTGATCAGGTCGCTGATGTCGCTGCGGTCGAAGGGCGTGATGAAGGTCCGCCGCACCGCCAGCAGGACATCGCGGGTGATGTCGTCGGCGTCGTTCTCGTGCCTGGCGACCTCGGCGCAATAGAGCGGCACCGCCTCGCCGCCGTTCAGCAGGTGACGGAGCGACGTGGCGCCGGCCTTCAACGTCAGGGCATGCGCCTCGAACAGGCCGAAGAACTTGTCCTCCTTCGGCAGCAGGGCCTGGAACCAGTTCAGCATGGGCGCGCCAGCTCCGCGTGAATCGCGCGACGCGCGGGGGTGTTCAGAATGATCCGGGTTCGGAGCTTTGCAAGCCACAACGCCGCCCGCGGAGGCGATCCGCGAGCGGCGTCGGGAGAAAGGGGGAAGCCGGCGGCGGGGTTGGGCGGCCGCCGCCGGTCCCGCGGCTAGGCGATCGCGGCGTGACGCCGACGGATCATCGCGCCAACGCCGCCAAAACCCATGATCATCAAGGCCCAGGGCGTCGGCTCCGGCACGCCGCCGCCGCAGGGGTGGGAGGTGTCGATGCAACCGTCTGGCGGAGGGCCGCCGCCGCAGGCGATCGAGGTGTCGATGCAGCGGCCGCCGGTGTGGCCGATCTCGAAGTCGGTCAGACCGATGACGCTGAAGACGTTGAAGTCGCTGTTGCCGCGGATCTCGAAGCCGGTGAAGTAGTGGCCCGCAGTGGCCTGGAGGCCGTGGAAGTCGATGGCGTCGAGGGCCACCGGATTGGTCACCGCGAAGGACGCCGACAGGCCGCCGTCCATGAACATCGTCATGCTCGCCCAGCCGGTGCCCTGCAGGAGGTCGCCGTTCTTGAAGGCGAACAGGTTGTGGCCGACGCCGGCGATCTCGCCGGAGATCGAATGGGTGTCACCCGCGTCGTTGAAGATCATGTTCCTCATGACCTGTGGGGGTGGCGACTGATAGCCGGAGACGATGTTGTCGTCGGAGGTGATCGTCAGCAGGCCGGTCACGTAGGGGTCGGCCACGCTGGTGTTCTTGGTGGGGTCGAAGGCGTCGAAGTCAGTCTTCTGGTCGATGACGCCCAGAGCCTCGAACGTCCCTTGGTCGGTGTACTTGGTTATGTTGGCCCTGGCGGCGGGGGCGGCGGCCAGGGTCACAGCGATCGCGACGGTCGCGAACAGTCCGATGGAATTGCGCATGGAGGCCTCCTCAGCCCGATTGATTTCTCGGGCCGGAACCTCTCAGCGACCGGCGCGCGCAAACAGGCGCGGCGACCTTCGATTTGTTGTGAGTTGGTGCGTTTTCGCGTTTTAGGGGAATTATTCGCGCGGTTCGTTAGCGATCTGTTCCGGCAGCAGCGGCCCGCGCGAGATCGAGCTGGCGAACGCCATGGTGAGCACGGCCATGCCGCCGGCCGCCAGGGCCGTCGGACCGAAATCGCGGAACAGATGGTCGCGCAGGCGCTTGGGGACCGAGCCTTCCGGGGCCAGGGCGTCCGGCGTGATCGAGGCCTCGTAGGCCGCGTCGTCCGCGGCGGCGTCGCCGGTCAGGAAACCGCGCCGTTCCATCACCACCGGCACCGCGACGGGCGAGCCGCCGCCCACGCGCTGGCAGCCCAGCGACAGGCCATCCATCACCTCGGCGCGGTGGCGCAGGACGGCGTTGAAGATCGAGAAATTGAACATCCCGGTGCGCGCGTCAGCGCCGACCGCGAACAGCTGTGTCTGGGTGATGAAGGCCCACCCTTCGAAGCGCATGTCTTCTATGCCCAGGCGGAAGGTCAGGAAGCCGAAGTCGCTGCGGCGGATCAGGAGCTGGTCGTGGATGAAGCGGCCGGGATCGCTGATCGCCGGCCGGGTCGTGCGCCAGAAGCCCTCGTAGGCCTCTCCGCGCAGGGCGGTCATGGTCTTGGCCTCGCTCAGCACCTGCTCCGGCAGCCAGCCGGCCAGCGGACCCCAGGGGCTGGCGGGCGCGGCCTCGATCCCGAGCTTCGCGCTCAGCGCCGGAAGATCGGCCTCCCAGTCGAGCAGGGTGAAGCCCGGCCGGCGCGCGGCCACCAGGTCGGTGAGATTGGCCATGTTGTGGCCGGAGGGCGCATGGGCGCCGGAGAGCCAGCGGCCGATCACCGACTTGTCGACGCCGAGCTCCGCCGCCAGGCGGCCGCGGCTGATCGACAGCACCTTCAGCGCCAGCTCCAGGCGCGCGGGCAGGTCTTGCGCGCTCACGTCCAGATTCCCCCCGAGGCGGTCGTGGTCCAGTCGGCCGCGGGGCCCAGTTTAGCGGCGTCACGACGGGTTGCTAGCCGGGCTGTGCGTCTGCGAAGGTCACCGCCTTGTGGCGTCGGGGATGCGTATGGCGGGCGTGGTGGCGATCGGCGAGTGCATGGGCGAGCTCAGCCTGGTGGGGCCGGGCGCGGCTCAGGTGGGCTATGCGGGCGACACCTACAACACCGCCGTCTACCTGGCGCGGCTGGGGCTGAGCGTCGCCTACGCGTCGGCGGTGGGCCAGGGCGATCCGTTCAGCGCCGGGATCCTGGGCGCGCTGGCCGACGAGGGCATCGGGGCGGAGCTGGTGGTCGAGGCGGCCGGGCGGCTGCCGGGGCTCTATGCGATCCAGCGGGACGCCAAGGGCGAGCGCAGCTTCTTCTTCTGGCGCAGCCAGTCGCCGGCGCGGGACTATTTCAGCCTGATGGACTTGGGCGTGCTGGGCGCGGCGCTGAACGCAACGGACCTGATCATGGTCTCGGCGATCAGCCTGGCGGTGATCGGTGAGGCGGGACGCGCGACGCTGATGGGCCTCCTGGCGGCGGCGAAGGCGGCTGGCGCGGCGGTGGCGTTCGACACCAACTACCGGGTGAGCCTGTGGCCGGGGCCGGACGTCGGCCGCGCGGCGATAGAGGCGGTTTTGCCGCACTGCCGCTACCTGTCGCTGAGCGCGGAGGACGTGGCGGCCTTTGGCGGGCGCTCGGCCGAGGCCATGGCCCGGACCTGGGCGGCGCGTGGCGTCGAGGTCGTGCTGCGACACGGCGACCATCGGATCGAGGTGCTGAGCGGCGAGGGGGTCGAACTCTTCCCGCCAGCGCCCCCGGTCACGGCGGTGGACACCACGGGCGCCGGCGACAGCTTCAACGCCGGTTACCTGGCCGCGCGGCTGGCGGGACGACCGGTGGCTGAGGCGGTGGCGGCGGGCCGCGCCCTGGCCGGCGTGGTGGTCGGCTATCCCGGCGCGATCATCCCGCGCGCGGCGATGCCCCGCTAAGACGCGGCCTCCTCCGGTGTCGGCGACGACACCTCCCCCGTCGTCTTCGCGACAAGCGAGGAGGGCTAGACGCTCTGGCGGTAGACCAGGAAGCCGGACTTCTCGGCGACCTGGTCGTAGAGCCGCATGGCGACGGTGTTGGTCTCGTGGGTCTGCCAGTAGACGCGGCTAGATCCCGCCTTGCGGGCGGCGTCATAGACCGCCTCGATCAGCGCCCGGCCCACGCCACCGCCGCGGACCTCCGCGACCGTGAACAGGTCCTGCAGATAGCAGATCGGCGCCAGCATCGTCGTCGAGCGGTGGAAGAGGTAGTGGACGATGCCGACGATCTTGCCGTCGCGCTCGGCCACCAGGGCATGGACCGGCTCGGCCGGATCGAAGAAGCGGTCCCAGGTGGCCGCGGTGATCCCCTCCGGCAGGGCGGTGGGGCCGGAGCGCTCATAGAAGGCGTTGTAGCCGTCCCACAGCGGACGCCACGCGGCCTGGTCGGCGCGGGCGATCGGACGGACCGTCAGCGCGGGCATCCTAGAGGTTCACCTTGCCGCCGGCCTTGATGTAGCCGTCGACCGCGCCGCCGAGCACGGTGAGCGGCACGGCGCCGGTCTTGACCAGCAGGTCGTTGAAGACGCGCAGGTCGTACTTGCCGCCGAGGCCGGCCTTGGCGCGGTCGCGCAGGCGGTTGATCTCGGTGTGGCCCACCTTGTAGCCGCAGGCCTGGCCGGGGGTTCCGCAGTAGCGGTCGATCTCACTGGTGACGGAGTCGCGGGTGCGGCCGGAGTTGTCCATCCCCCACTGGACGGCCTGTTCGCGGGTCCAGCGCTTGGCGTGCAGACCGGTGTCGACCACCAGGCGCACGGCGCGGAACTTCTGGCCGGCCAGATAGCCGAGGCGGCCGGCCCAATCGTCGTCGTACATGCCGATCTCATCGGCGAGCTGCTCGGCGTAGAGGGCGTAGCCTTCCACGTAGGCGTTGAAGCCGGAGAGCAGGATGCGGATCAGCGGCAGCTTGCCGGTCTCGGTGAGATAGGCGCCCTGCCAGGCGTGGCCCGGAATGGTCTCGTGATAGGTCAGGCTGGGCAGGGAGAACTTCGGCCAGTTCTCGGTGGATTTCAGGTTGATGTAGTAGGTCGACGGCCGCGAGCCGTCGAGCGAGCCGGTGTTCATGTAGCCCTGGCCGGCGCCGTCCTGGATGTCGGGCGGGACGCGCTTGGCGACCACGGGGGCCTTGAGCTTCAGGGTGAAGGCCTTGTCGAGCCGCGGGCGCACGGCGGCCATCAGCCCGTTCAGATAGGCCAGCAGCTGTTCGCGGCCGGCGTCGGTGTTGGCGAAAAGGTACTTCGGATCCTTGCCGAGCGCGGTCATGCGATCGCCGACGCTGCCCTGGGTGAGGCCCTGGGCGCGCAGCAGGCCGTCCATGCGCGCCTCGATGGCCTTGTTCTGCTCCAGGCCCATCTGGTGGACCTGTTCGGGGGTGAGCGTCGTGGTCGTGCCTTCACGCAGCAGCCAACGGTAGTAGGCCTCGCCGTTGGGCAGGCGCCAGACGCCGGCGTCGTGGCCGGCCTTGGCCTGCAGGCCTTTCAGCGTGGCGACCTGGGCGGCAAGCGCGGGATAGACCTCCTTCTCGACGATGGCCTGGCAACGGCCCTGCCAGTCCCCATCCAGGTGGGCGTCCTTGGCCTTGCGGCCGAGCGCGGTGGCCAGGCGGGCGTTGGCGGCTGGGATCGCCAGCAGGCCCTCCTGCTGGCCGATGGCGTTGGCCAGGATGAAGTCCGGGGCGATGACGCCCAGGCCCGCGTCTTTTTTCAGCCGCTCGGTCTCCTGGCCGAGGTAGCGGGCCATGTCGCGGACGCGGGCCAGGTAGGCCTCGGCGTCGGCGCGGGTCTCGACCTTGTGCTGGCTGTCGAGGAATTCCGGCCCGGCGGAATAGATGCCCGACTGCTGGGAGACCACATAGGGGCCGGCCGCCTCGCTCATGGCCGAGGTGAGCGTGTTCTCGCCGTAGTCGAAGGGCGCGGCGTCGCGGCCGAGTTCGAAGGCGTATTTGACGACGGCCTTGTTGAGGCGCCCGGTGGGCGTGAGCGTGGCGTCCGGGAAGGTCTCCAGCTTGGCCAGGCCCGCGCGGCACCAGGCGCGGTCGTCGACGATGTGGGTCATCGAGGCGTCGGAGAACTTCGACTTCAGGCCGGCGCGCGCGCCGGTGTCGAGGCCCAGGCCCGTGGCGACCTCGGGCGAGGTCTGCAGGATATGCTCCGACACCCGATCGAAGTAGCGGTTGAGCGCGGCGTCGCCGGGGGCCGCGGCCGCCGCTGCGGCGGTCGGCTTCGACGCGGCTGCGGCCAGGGCGGCAGAGCCGGCGGCGGCCAGCAGTTGACGGCGATCAAGGCTCATGGAGTTTCCCTAGGGTGACGGCGAAGCGGGACCCTAGGGCGCGCGCGGCCCCCGGGGCAAGGCGCGCCGGATTAACAAACGGAAAGCTGCGTCGACCGGCGTGGCGCGCCGTCAGCCCCCGTCTGGATTCGATGCTTCCAGGTCGCCGCCCCGGGTGGCGGTGATCCAGGTGACCAGGTCCCAGGCGTTGCGGATGGCGATCAGCAGCAGGAAGACAACGCTGGCGGCGATGCCCCGGATCGCCCAGACCGGCGTGACCCAGAGCGCGGCGACGGAGGCGGTCATCACCAGGCAGGCGCCGAACGGACAGACGCTGTAGGCCCAGACGTCGGACCAGTGGGACGCCTTGATCGACTCGGTGACGAACATGAAGAGCGCGCGCGCGGTGAAGCCCAGGCAGGTCAGCGCGCAGCCGCCGAAGATCACGCCCACCAGGGGCATCGGCAAGCCGGGCGCGGTGGCCACGGCGCTCAGCAGAAGCACCATCGCAAGGTGGGCGACGGTCGGGGTCATATAGACGCTGGCGCCGCGCAGCTTGAGCCCGGTGTCGCCGCCGCGGATCAGGGTCACGACGATGAAGAACAGGCCGATCATCGCGCCGGCCGCGCCGCCTACCAGCAGATAGAAGCTGTCCCAGCCCTCGAACATGGACCCCTCGATTTTGGGTGACTTTAGCTGGGTTCGGGGCGGGCGCCAGGGTTAGCCGATCTTCATCACGTCGCCGAACGGGAGCTTAAGCGTAACGAGGGTATGGGTCGCGCCTGAGAACGGGAAAGGGTCTTGAAGACCATGGCTGATCTGAACGTCGCCCACACCTCCTCGCCGCTCGCGATCCACACCAGTGTCCGGCCCCCGGAACCGAAGAAGGTTCTGCCCGAGCCGCCGCAGACCCCGAAGACGGACGACAGCCACGGCCCGGCCGTGGTGCTCGGCGGGTCCTTCGCCAAGCCGCTGGTGAAGCCGTCGTCAGGTGCGCAGGGGACCGACGACAAGCCAAGCCCGTTCGCGCCGCCCAAGCCCGGCTCCGATAAGACCGATGGACCGGGGCAGCACTTCAATCACGTGATCTGACCCATGCTCGCGCGGAAGACGGCGGCCTCAGAACAGGCCCAACGCCTTCAGGCTGGCGACGCCGTCACGTCCGGCGATCAGGTGGTCATGGACCGCGATGCGCAAGGATCGGCCGGCGTCGACGACCTGTCGGGTCATGTCGATGTCGGCGGCCGAGGGCGTGGGATCGCCCGAAGGGTGGTTGTGGACCAGGATCACCGCGCTGGCCGACAGCTCGAGCGCGCGGCGGACCACCTCGCGGGGGTAGACCGGGGCGTGGTCGACGGTGCCGCGGTTCATCACCTCGTCGGCGATAAGCTGGTTTTTCTTATCGAGGAACAGAACGCGGAACTGCTCTCGCGCTTCATGCGCCAGGGCGGTTTTTACGTAGGCGATGAGCGCCGACCAGGACGAGATGACCGCGCGCCGGGCGACCTCGGCGCGCGCCGTCCGCAGGGCGGCCTCCTGCAGGAGCTTAAGGTCCAGCGCCAGCGCATCGCCGACTCCCTTGACAGTTTTCAGTTCCTCGGGCGTCGCGCCCAGCACACCGGCGAGTGAGCCGAAGCGGCCCAGGAGCTGCTTGGCCAAGGGCTTGACGTCGCCACGCGGGATCGAGCGGAACAGGCAGAGTTCCAGGACTTCATAGTCGGGCAGGGCGGCCAGGCCGCCGGCGAGCGCGCGCTCGCGCAGGCGGTCGCGATGGCCGGCGTAGTGAGGCCGTGGCTTGCGCGCAGGTTTGGCGATCCGCCAGAGATCCGGCTGCGGGGTGGCGTCCTGAACGGCGTTGGGCGGGTCCATCGGGGAACAATGTTCCCCAAACGTTCCAGAAAGGCAAGCCCCGCTCAGGTCAGGTTGAGCGGGGTCCTGGCGAGGTCGCCATGCCAGACGCGGCGGGCTTGGGCCAGGTGGTCGCGGGCGGCGGCGGCGCGGCCCTGCTTGGCCTCGGCCTCGGAGAGCACGCGCAGCGCCAGCGCGTCGTCGGGCCACCCGGCCAGGCTGGCCCTGGCTTCGCGCTCGGCGTCGGCGGGCTTGCCGGCGGCGAGGTCGGCGGCGGCGAGGCTGCGGCGCACCGGGTACCACCAGGGCGGCGGGTCGAAGTTCTTGGCCCAGGGATAGACCTTTTCCTGCAGCTCGGCGGCGCGGGTGAAGGCGGCCTGGGCCTTGGCGGGATCGCCGGACAGCAGGGCGGCGCGGCCGGCGACCACGTCGGCGGCGATCTCGGCGGGGTTGATCGCCTGGAACTCGCTGTCCTTCTTGGCCTGGACGGCGAGCGCGGACAGGGTCGCGGCCTCGCGCCCGGCGCCGGCGGCGTCGCCCTGGAGCGCGTAGGCCTCGCCGCGGGCGTAGTGGCGATAGACCTTGATGATCATCGCATCGCCCGGCTGGTCGGTCATGGCCAGCGCCCTGGCGGGCGCGAAGCGTCCATAGGCGACCAGGCCGCGCGCTTCGGCGGTGGTGCGCCGCTCGCCAGGCTTCTCGACACGGGTGAGGCCCGCAGGGACGGCGATCTTGAAGGCGTCGGCGGAGGCGGGGAAGGCGACGCCGGCGTGGTCGGCGTACTTCAGGGCCAGCCTGGCGTCGCCGGCCATCAGGGCGCCGGCGAGCCCGAAGGTGTAGTTGTGCAGGTAGTACATCTGGGCCGAAAGCGGTCCGGCGTACTTCAGCGTGGCCTCGGTGTCGGCGTCGACCTTGAGCGCGGCGGCGTCGACAGTGGCGACCCGCTCGTACTGGCCGACGTGCATCAGAGTGTGGGCGGCCATGTGCACCAGGTGGCTGGCGCCGGGGGCGAGTTCGGCCAGCCTGTCGGCATAGGGCAGGGCGTCGGCCGGGTGGCCCGCGAACTCCGAGGCGTGGATGTAGTAGTGGATGGCCGCGGTGTCGTCGGGATGACGGGCGAGCACGCCCTTGATCAGGGTCTCGGCGCGGGCGACGTTCGCCGCGTCGCCGCCGCGGCCGGGGATCATCAGGGCCTCGGCGGTCAGGTTGGCGATCTGGTCGTCGTCGGGATAGCGCCTGGCGATCGCATCCATGGCCTTGGCGAAGGTCGCGTCGCGGGTGGCGACGGCGTCCTTGGCGTAGCGGACCTGCAGGGCCTCGATCAGCACCTTGGCGCGCGTGTCGCCCGGCTTCACCAGCTTGGCGGCGCGGTCGGCGTGGGTGAGCGCCTCGGCGGTCTCTTCCGGCGAGACGCCGTAGTTGAGGGTCGGGCCGAGACCCAGCGAGACGCCCCACTCGCAAAGCGCGCACGCCGGATCGAGGGTGGCGGCGCGGGCGAAGGCGTCGCGGGCCTCGTTGTGGTTGAAGGCGTGATAGAGGTTGAGGCCCTCCTCGAACCAGGCCTGCGCCTGCTTGTCAGCGGTGTCGGCGACCGCGTGGCCGTTGCCGACGCCGGCCAGCATCACCGCAGGTTGGGCGCCCGGCGCGCGCGTCACCTGCTCGGCGCCGCAGATGTAGCCGACGCCCAGCGAGGTGGCGTCCGCGGCGATGGCCCCGGGAACGGCAAGAACGGGCACGGCGAGGGCCAGCGCGGCGAATGCGATTGCGGCGACCTTCACGGCGTTCCTCTCCTTGGCGACGGGCGCAGGGTCAGGCGTTTTCGTGGGAGCCGCAAGGGCGCTAAGGCATGAACTCGTGGGGCTCGTCGCGCTTGCAGGCCTTCACCGCGGTGTGGACCTCCTTCTTGACCTCCCAGCATTCCTCGAAGACCGAGCAGTAGCAGTACTCGACCTGCCAGTTGGGGCTGGAGGTCGCGCGGTCCAGCATGTCCCAGTAGCGGGCGTTCTCCGGCGTCTTGTCGATGCGGAAGACGAAGCCGCGATCGTGGGGGGCGATGAAGCGGGTGTAGGCGCCGTTCTTGTAGGCTTTGAGCAGAGAGAACGCCTTGTCGCCCTCCGCCGGGCCGACCACCGTATGGATCAAGTCCTTCACTGAGGTCACGTAGTGATCGCCCAAGCGCATCCTCAGGCTCCGCTCGTCGGCCGGCCCGACGCCGTTGTTCAGGAGGTCGATCGAGATCCGCTCCTGGCCCTCCAGCGTTGCGTCGCTGGTGCCGCCGATCAGGTAGGGGAAGGAGTTGGCCTTCAGCATCTTGTTCTCGATCTCGCCGTTGTGGATAGCGATGAAGATCGAGGCCACGGAGACGACGAGCGCCGAGATCGCGGTGACCCATTCCAGCCATCGCGGCAAGCCGCCGCCGTGGTGGCGGTGGCGTGGTTCGATGTCGAGGCTCATGGGTGCGAGCTAATCGGCTTGCGGGCGCCCGGGCAAGCGGTGCGCTAGGCGCTGATCACCGGCGGCTTGAATTGGCCGGTGGGGGAGGCGGTGAACACCTCATTGCCGGTTTCGGTGATGCCGATGGAGTGCTCGCACTGGGCCGACAGGGACTTGTCGCGGGTGACCGCCGTCCAGCCGTCGGAGAGCAGCTTCACCTGGTGCTTGCCGAGGTTCACCATGGGCTCGATGGTGAAGAACATGCCGGGGCGCAGCAGGTCGCCGGTGTGCGGCTGGCCGAAGTGCAGGATGTTGGGCGCGTCGTGGAACACCTTGCCCAGGCCGTGGCCGCAGAAGTCGCGGACCACCGAGCAACGCATGGACTCCACGTAGGACTGGATGGCGTAGCCGATGTCGCCGGTGCGCGCGCCGGGCTTGGCCGCGTCGATGCCGCGCTGGATGGCTTCGTAGGTCACATCGATGAGGCGCTTCGCCCGCGGCGCGACGGCGCCGACGCCGTACATGCGGCTGGTGTCGCCATGCCAGCCGTCGACGATGACGGTGACGTCGATGTTGGCGATGTCGCCTTCGCGCAGCGTGCGCTCGCCGGGGATGCCGTGGCAGACGATGTGGTTGGGGCTGATGCAGAGCGTCCGGGTGTAGCCGCGGTAGCCCAGGCAGGCCGGGATCGCCTTGTGGTCGAGGATGAACTCACGGGCCAGGCGATCGAGGTGGTCGGTGACGACGCCGGGGACCACGTGCGGGGTCAGCATGTCCAGGCACTCGGCGGCGAGCTTGCCGGCGGCGCGCATGCCGTCGAAGTCGGCGGGCGTGTGGACCTTGATCTGGCCGGTGCGGAAATCGGAGTCGAGAATGTCGGAGGCCATGGTCGTGGTGTCACGCTTGCGAAGGGTCAGTCCCTTAAGTGGCATGATATCATAGAAGTTCAACGCTCGCCTAAGAGGCGCGCCGCCGGCGCGTTACGATGGTCGGGTGTTGCTCCAGACCACCTGACCGACGCCGACCAGGGCCAGGATCACGCCAAACAGGGTCCACTTCGGATCGCCGACCATGAAGCCGACCTTGAAGGCGAGGTTGAGGCCCTGGAGGATCCAGATGCCGCCGAGCGCGACGCAGAGCAGGCCAAGCAGCGTCGAGACGATGCGGAAGGCGACGTTGAACAGGCTTCTCATCGGCGGTCCCCAGGCTGGTTGCCGGCGAAGCTAGTCCCGATCCCACCCGGCGCACAGGCCGAATGGCGCCCGCAGCTCGGGTTAACTCTCGATTGCGCGGGTCGGCTCGGAGCCGCAAGGTCAGGTCAATGACCGATATCCTGAAGACGCTGGCGGCGCTGGTCGCGGGCTACCTGCTGGGCAGCCTCAACACGTCGGTGATCGTGGGCAAGGTCTACGGGAAGGACATCCGTCAGCACGGCAGCCAGAGCGGCGGGCTCACCAACACGCTGCGGGTGCTGGGTAAGACCGCCGCGGCGCTGGTCCTGGTGGGCGACGTGGCCAAAGGCGTGATCGCCTGCCTGGTCGGCCTCAGTTTCGGCGTCTATGCGCATTCGGGCGGGGCGAGCGACTGCGTGAGCGAACTGGCGGCGGGCGCGGGCGCGGTGGTGGGGCACAACTGGCCGGTCTATTTCCGATTCAAGGGCGGCAAGGGCATGCTCACCGCCGCGGCCGTGATGTTCATGATCAGCTGGCCCATGACCCTGATCAGCCTTGCCCTCTTTGTCGGGATCGTGGCGGCGACCCGCTATGTCTCGCTGGCGACGATCTGCGCGGCGATCTTCTTCGTGGGGTTGTCATTTCTGCCCAGGTTCGCGACCACCGCCTATTTCCAGGTCTTCGCGGCGTTGCTGGCGGTGATGATCATCTTCAAGCACCGGGCGAACATCCAGAGGCTGGCGTCCGGCACGGAGAACCGGCTCAGCTTCTGAGCGGGATGCGTCCGGCGAGGCGCACGCCGGTCAGGCCGATCTCGCAGGCGTAGACATGGACCTCGACGCCGTTGTCCTGAACGCGCTGCAGCGCGCGGGCAAAGGCCGGATCACAGTCGGCGGCGGCCGCAAAGCCGTGGCAGTCGGTCCGCTGCACGACGAACAGCACGGCGGCGCGATCGCCCTCGGCGACCATGGCCTCGAGCTCGCCGAGGTGCTTGGTGGAGCGGGCCGCCACGCAGTCGGGAAACTCGGCCAGGCCCGGTGTGCGCATCAGGTGGCAGTTCTTGATCTCGAGCCAACAGGGCGCGCGGCCGGGCGCTTCCAGCAGAAAGTCGACGCGGGAGTTCACGCCATAGTGGACCTCGCGCCGGTGGCTCGCGTAGCCCGTGAATTCTGGGAAATGGTCGGCGGCGAGCGCCTCGGCGACCAGGCGGTTGGGATGCAGGGTGTTGATGCCGACCAGGCCGCCGTCGGCCTCCACCAGCTCCAGCGTCCAGGGCAGCTTGCGCTTGGGGTCGGCGGAGGCGGAGACGTAAGCCCGCAGGCCCGGGGTATTGAGGCCCAGCATGGCGCCGGGGTTTGGGCAGTGGGCGGTGATCTCGCGGCCGTCGTCGAGCACCACGTCGGCGAAGAAGCGCTTGTAGCGGGCGGTGAGGGTTCCGCGTTGCAGCGGCGAGGGGAAATCCATCAGGGCTGGGCTTGGACGCAGCGGTACATGGCGTCGCATTTCCAGGTCGTCGCGCAGACCTCGTGGACGAAGGCGGGCAGGACCTTTTGGCGCCGGAAAACACCGATCGTGGCGACGTTGCCGCAGGTCAGGCCGGCCTCCGTGCGGACGCAGCCCTCGCCGATGGCGGCCTCGATCTGGTGGCGGACGGCGGGCGTGAGCCCCTCCTCGAAGCCTTCCATGATCAGTTCGAAGTCGCCGGGGGTGAGGTTCTCCAGCCGGCGGCCGGGGCGCTGGCGGTTGAGCTCGGCGATGTAAGGCCTCATGGCGCGCTCGTAGGGGGTTTTCTGCGCGGCCTGGACGGCGGCGGGGAGCGCTGCGAGCGAGACGGCGACGGCGAGGAGTTGCGGAAGGGGCATGGGCGGCGGTAGTCCGGAGAGGAACAGAGCAAATGTAGGTAAGGGACCGGCGGATGGCGAGCGGCGTGGAGGGGCGGGTCACCGCCGCGGTGCTGATCATCGGCGACGAGATCCTGTCGGGTCGGACCCAGGACACCAACCTGCGCGACATCGCCAAATACCTGGGCGTGCACGGCATCGACCTGGCCGAGGCGCGCACCGTGCCCGACGTGCACGAGGAGATCATCGCCGCGCTCGATGCCCTGCGGACCCGCTACGACTACGTGATTACCACCGGGGGGATCGGGCCGACGCATGACGACATCACCGCCGACGCGGTGGCGGCGGCCTTCGGGGTCGAACTCTACGAGCATCCCGACATCGTCCAGCAGATGGAAGAGCGGGTCCGCTCGCGGCCTGGCGCGGTGATGAACGCGGCGATGCTGCGGATGGCCCGTGTACCGGTCGGCGGCGAGCTGGTGCGCAGTTCCGTGCAGGCGCCGCCCGGCTTCACCATCGGCAACGTGTTCGTGCTGGCCGGGGTGCCGACGATCATGCGCGCCATGCTGGAGGACGTGGGCCACCGGCTGAAAGGCGGGGTGGTGACGGTGTCGCGCACCGTGCGGGTCGAAGGGTCCGGCGAGAGTATCATCGCCGCCCCGCTGGAGGCGGTGGCCAAGGCGCACCCGGACATGAGCCTGGGCAGCTATCCGTTCTTCAGCGAGGGGGTCTACGGCTCGAACCTGGTGCTGCGCGGGCGAGATCCGACTGAGCTCGACGCCACGGTGGGGGAGCTAATTGCCGCACTTCAAGGCGCTGGCGTCAGTAACTTGCGCGAAATAGAAGGCGCATAAAGAAAGTCACCCCCGCGATTTGGCATGCTCCGGCAATTCCGGTATGCGTTCGCTGAATGCGTTCAATTGGAGCTTCCGAGTAAGATGATTGTTGCCCTGCTCGCGGCCACTGTCCTGCTGGCCGACGTCACTCCCGCCGCCGCGCCGGCCAACGCCGCGCCGGCCGCCAAGGCCCAGCCGACCACCGGCCAGAAGACCGCCGACGCCAATTCCAAGCTGATCTGCAAGAGCGAGCCGGTGCTCGGATCGCGCATGCCGGTGAAGAAGTGCCGCACGGCCGGTGACGCCGCCGCCGAGAAGATCGAGGCGCAGCAGGCGCTGGAGCGGATGCAGGGCGACAACGTCTACTCCTCGAAGTAGCCGCCGCTTAGCGATCTGAGGCCTGCCAAAGCCGCCGCGACCAGACGTCGCGGCGGTTTTTGCACGTTTCCACACCGGGTCTTCACACCTGTGGATAAGTCTGTGCATCTTTGCGGCAGGCGCGCGGAAGTCCGCGCCGGTAGCCGTTGGGGGCTGCGATGAAGACACTGGCGGTCATGTCCCGCAAAGGCGGGGCCGGCAAGACAACGGTCGCCGTCAACCTGGCGCTGGCGGCGCGCGCCATGGGCATCAAGGCGGTGCTCGGCGACGCCGATCCGCTGCGCTCGGCCTGCGAAGTCCTGCGCGAACGCGATGAGGCCGCGGGCCTGCTGGTGGAAACCAGCGCGTCCAAGCTGTTCGCGCTCACCGAAGCCTGCCGCCGCGGCGGCGCCGACCTTCTCATCATCGATACTCCGGCCGCGCCGGAGGCCGACGTCGCCGAGGCGGTGAAGGTGGCCGACCTGTGCCTGGCGGTGTCGCGCCCGACCTATCTGGACCTGGCCGCGGCCGTACGCTCGGTGGCGATCATCCAGCGGCTCGGCAAGGACGGGGTGATCGTGCTGAACCAGTGCGCCCCGCCGCGCAACGGCGTCGAGCCGCCGGCGGTGGTGAAGGCGTTCGAGGCGCTGCGTTTCGCCGGCCTGCCGGTGACGCCGATCGCGCTGCGCTCGCGGCTGGTCTACCAGACCGCCTTCGCCCAGGGTCGTTCGGTGCTGGAAATCGACGGCGAAGGCCCGGCGTCCACCGAGGTGCGCGACCTGTTCCGCCATGTGTGGCGCACGATGACCGGCGGGGTCCGGCCCCCGGTGAGGACCGCCAACGACGACCTGAAGAAGCCCGCCGTGAGGATGGCGGGCCCAATCTTCACGCCCCGACACGCATAGGGGGCCACGCATAAGGCGCCACGCCCAAAGCTGGCATCGTGCGTGCAGGTTTAACGCGCGCGGTTAATCGTCCTTTTGTTCTTTACGTAACATGATCGGCCAAGCGCCACCGTTGGGCGCCCCAGTTGACGCCATTTGGGGACGACGCCTTGGCCGAGACCTATCGCAGCATGCGGGCGCTCGAGAAGACGGCCTCGACCAGCCGTGTTCTGAACCTCGCGGCGCTGTCGGTGAAGAACCAGGGCAACCCCGAGCACATCGCCAAGCCGTTCTTCACGGCGCCGGCGCTGAACGCGGCGGTGATCCTGAAGCACCGCCTGCGCGCCAACGAGATGGAGACGGTCCACACCGGCAACCGCACCGCCACCAAGCTGCTGGTGCCGTTCGAGCGGTCCGACCTGGGGCTGGGCGGCCGGTCGCTGTTCGTCGGCGAACGGGGCTGGATGGAGAACCTGCAGGCGCTGGCCGGCGTGGCCCACGACCTGGGGCGTGACGCCGGCGTGCTGGAGGCGCTCGACGAGCTGCCCTCGCTGGACCCGTTCCTGCTGCGCGAGCATATGAGGCGCCGCGGCTTCGACATCGCCGACACCCACTTCGAGATCTCGGCCGCCGACCTGGAAAAGATGCAGCAGTTCGTCGGCGGCGAGATCAGCCGGCTGATCGACCTGGCCTACAAGGGCCGCTCTTCGAACGAGGCGAATACATCGCGTCTGGTGCAGGCCCTGCTGTCCAGCCGCCCGGACGAGCGGCTGGAGCCGCTGCGCCTGACGCTGCGCCTGGAGGGCGAGAGCTACCGGGAGGGCATCTTCAGCTGGAAGGGCTTTCTCTACTACAAGTGGGTGCTGAACAGCCTCTGGCCGAAGCTGCGCGAGGTTCTCGTGGAGCTGATGAAGGTCAAGATCGTTGGGCCCAGGGACAGCGAGCACGAGAGCCTGGTCCGGGTCATGAAGGTCAGGCTGCACGACAATATCGAGCGCCAGGTGCGCTCCGTCGCCGACTACCTGCGGATCTACGACCAGGTCTATGAGGAGCTGACCAAGGACGGCAACGCGACCGCGTTCCGCGACTTCCTGCTGAAGTCGCCGGAGATGCTGGTGGCGCTGGGCGAAGGCGCGGGGACCATCTCGCACATCGCCTCGTTCTGGCGGTTCCGGTTCCCGAAGAACAAGCGCCTGGAAGCCAACGTCGGTGAGCTCCTGGACATCCTGCAGGACTTCGAGGCCGGCCTGGGCGGCCACACCGGGATGTCGCAGGCGGCCTGATCGGCGGCTGTGGCGGGGTTGAGCCGCGTCGGCTAAGGCTTGGCGCGCGGGGACCTGGCGGAACCGGTAGACGCAAGCGACTTAAAATCGCTCGGAGCAATCCGTCCGGGTTCGAGTCCCGGGGTCCCCACCAGCCTTCGCTGGCTTCGCCAGCTACGGCTTGGCAAGCCAGCCGGGGTGGTCGGGCGAAGTCAGTGAAGGCTGCCGCGCCATAGCCCATAGGGCGACGGCGGGCTTCGGCGTCGTGGCTTCGCCAGCTACGGCTCGGCAAGCCAGCCGGGGCGGTCGGGCGAAGTCAGTGAAGGCTGCCGCGCCATAAGCCCGTAGGGCGACGGCGGGCTTCGGCGTCGTGGCTTCGCCAGCTACGGCTTGGCAAGCCAGCCTCGGCGGTCGGGCGAAGTCAGTGAAGGCTGCCGCGCCATAGCCCATAGGGCGACGGCGGGCTACGACTCGGGGGAAGCTGTGGGGGGCGGGCATGCGGGCAGTGGTGTGGATCATCGTGGCGCTGACGCTCGGCGCCGCCGCACCGGCGGGCGCCCAGGCGCCGACCTACCGCTTCGTGCATGGCGACTATCCCACACAGGACCGCGACGCCTATCTGCTGACCCTGATCGCCGCGGATCCGGCGGCGGCGAAGGCTGTAGCGAACGACCCCGACCTTGAGGTCATCGCCGGGCGGCTGGGCGAGACGCGCGCCGCGGTGCTGAGCGCCTGTCGCCAGACCAAGGCCTGTCCGGTGGAGCGGCTGATGCTGAGCGACGCCGAGATCGCCGGCGCCGGGGCGGCGCTGGCTGCGATGGCGGGGCCGGGCCTGCCGCTCAGCGGCGTGGCGCGGCAGATGCGGGCGTCGGGCCTGTTCCAGCGGCATGCGGGGCTGGATGACGTGGCGATGGTGCGCGCGGCCTGGAGCGACACCGCCCAGGGGATCAACCGGCTCTACCGGATCTATGCGCTGGCCGAGAAGCCGCGCTATCCGGAGATCGATTCCATGACCCGCGATCCGGCGAGCGACGAGTGGCGCCATCTGCTGCTTGAGGCGCTCCAGGTGCAGGACGACGGTCCGGCAACCCTGTTCCATCAGCCGTGGTCGCGAATGGGCCTGGACCTGCTGCTGCTCAACCAGCGCGACGAGGCGGTGCGCTACGAGCCGATCGAGGGCGGGGAGAACGCGGCGGCCTTCGCCAAGGCGCGCGGGCTGGACTGGAAGCGGGCCAGGTACTCAGCGATCGTCGTGCCGGGCGCCGGCCTGGACGGGATCGAGACCGGTCTGTCGTCGGTGGGCGCCCTTCGCGTGCGGCTGGCGGCGCGGCGGTGGCGGGAAGGGCAGGCGCCCTTCATCCTGGTCTCCGGCGGCCACGTGCATCCCAATCGCACGCCCTTCGCGGAAGCCGTGGAGATGAAGACGGAACTGGTGAAGCGCTACGGCGTGCCGGCCAGCGCGATCATCATTGACCCCTACGCGCGGCACACGACCACCAACCTGCGCAACGCCACGCGGCTGCTGTTCCGGATGGGCGCGCCGATGGACAAGGCGATGCTGATCACCACCTCGGTCGACCAGAGCCGCTACATCGAAATCCCGGCCTTCGCGCAGCGGTGCGCGCAGGAACTGGGCTATCAGCCGGTGACGGTGACCGGGCGCCTCACGCCCTACGACCTGACCGCCAAGCCGCAGATCGCCTCGCTCTACGCCGACGCGACGGACCCGCTGGATCCCTAGGCTCTGGCGCCCGGCTGGTCCTTGGGCGCGTCCTTGCCGGCCTGATCGCCGGCGGCGCCCGCCGGGTAGCGGAAGCCCAGGCCGTCGCCGGTCGCCGCATCGAGCTGACGCTCGGCGAACGCCCAGTTGGCGCAGCCGGCCAGCCAGCGATCGAGGAAGGCCTTCCGGTCGTTCTTGTAGTCCAGGTAGTAGGCGTGTTCCCAAAGGTCGCAGACCAGGAGCGGGAACAGCCCGTCGCGGATCAGGATGTCGTCGGCGTCGTGGGTGGAGAGCACCTTGACGCCATCGGAGCCGGCGGCGAGCCAGACCCAGCCGGAGCCGAAATGCTCGGCGCCCTCGGTGATGAAGGCGGCTTCGAAGGCGGCGAGATCGCCGAACGACTTGGTCAGCGCGGCCTTGAGCGCCCCGGCCGGCGACGAGGGCGTGGGCGTCATGCTCTCCCAGAAGAAGGCGTGGTTCCAGGCCTGGGCGGCGTTGTGGAACAGCTTCGCGTCGCCCTTGCGCTGGGCGTCGCGGACCACCTCCTCGAGCGCGCGGCCGTCGAGGCCGGCCTTCTTGGCCAGTTCGTTGGTCTTCTCGACGTAGGTCTTGTGATGCTTGTCGTGGTGGGTGTGCAGCGTGTCGGCCGACATCATCGGCTCCAGCGCGGCGTAGTCGTAGGGGAGCTTCGGCAGGATGAACATGGCGGGACCTCCGGTTGCCCTCACAACCGGTCCCGGCCCAGGGGGTTCCTCAGATATCAGCGACGCATGGAAATCAGTTCGAGCTCGCGGCCTTCCGGGTCGAGGACGAAGGCGACGCGCATGCCGGTGGCGTCCCAGGGTTCGCGGTGCGGGGTCGCGCCTTCCTTGACCGCGTGGGCGAAGGCGATGTCGACGTCGCGGACGTAGAGGCCGAGCGGACCGTGGCCGTTGCCGACCGTGACGCTCCCGCCGACCTTGGGCCAGTAGAGGATCAGGCTGAAGCCGGTCTCGTCGCCTGGGCGGCGCATGACCAGCTCCATGATGTCCGGCAGGTCGATGGTCTGGGCGACCACCAGGCCAAAGGCGCGCTCGTAGAAGCTGCGCATCTTTTCAAGATCTTGCACGACGAACTTCACGAACCCCATGCGGACCGAGATCGGCGTGGTGGGGGCTTGGGCGGTGGCGGTGTCGGTCATGAGGGGTCCTCCTGCGGGCTTTTGGGCCTCTGCTTGCCGCCATCCTGCGCGGGAAGGGGCGATCAGGCTAGGGCAGATCGCCGAGGGCCGCGGGCAGCAGGCGCGCGACGATCGCGGCGATCGCGTCCTGGCCGGCGGGGTCGCCGAGCAGATCCTGGCGGACCTCCAGCTCCAGGTAGTCGAGGCCGCGGCCGCCCGCGTGGTGTGGAATGGTGAAGTCCACCTCGTCCATCTTGTAGGGCTGGTTGTCGCCGACCAGGGCCTCGCCGAATTCGCGGCGCAGCCAGGCCAGGGCGGCGCGGGAGTAGGGCGAGTTGTCGGCGTGCAGCACGCCGAACCGCCAGGGCCGGTCGAAGCCGTCCATGCGGGGCGTGAAGGAATGCAGGCTGATCAGGGTGGTCGGCAGGCCGCGCGCGGCGCGGGCGTCGAGCTCGTCGGCGATGGCGCGATGATAGGGCGCGGCGACCTCGGCGATCCGATGCAGCCGGTCGGCGGGCGTCAGGTCGCGGTTGCCGGGGACGGGCGTGCCGTCGCTGATCTCGGGGAAGGCGTCGGCGCGCGCGGGGTCGCGGTTGCAGTCGATCACCAGGCGCGAATAGCGCTGGCGGATGAAGGTCGCGCCGAGCAGGCCCGACAAGCGCTCGCCCAGGCCGGCGACGCCGATGTCCCAGGCGATGTGCCGCGAGCGCTCTGCGTCACTAAGGCCAAGCTCCGTTAACCTTTGGGGGACTTCGCGGCCGGCATGATCCCCCAGCAACAGAAACGGCGAATCGGCGCCCGGATTCAGCGCAATCCACGGCGACGCCTCGTCAGCGGCGGCGGGCCGCGTGGACCCATCCGCGGAATCGATTGAAGCCTGAACCAATGCCTATCGTCTCCATTCGTCACCGGACGACCTACCGCTACCGCAACCCGGTGGCGTTCGGCGAGCACCGCATCCTGGCGCGGCCGCTGGAAGGGCCCGATCAGCGCATCCTGAGCGCCGAGACGGCGATCACGCCCGATCCCTCGGCGCGGCGCTACCTGGCCGACGTGGCCGGCAATCTTGTGGAGGCCGTCACCTTCAAGGGCCGGTCCAGCCACCTGACCTTCGAAAGCTTCGTCACCCTGGAGCACACGCCCACGGCCCCGGCCTTCGACGACGAGGCCGAGGCGCTGGGGGTGGGCGGGCGCGTCCTCTATGACCCCCTGGACATGGCCGACCTGGCGACCTCGGTGGCGCGGCGGTTCGAGGACCCCGCGGGCGAGGTTGAGGCCTGGGCGCGGCGGTTCGTCCGCCCGGTGGGCGTCACGGGCCTGCGCAGCCTGCTCGGCGACATGACGACGGCGATCCACAAGGAGTTCTCCTACGGCGTGCGCCTGGAGGGCCCGCCGCAGTCGCCGCTGACCACGCTGGCGCGGCGCTCCGGGAGCTGCCGCGACTTCGCCATGCTGATGATGGAGGCCGCCCGCAGCCTCGGCCTCGCGGCGCGGTTCGTCTCCGGCTACGTCTATTCGACGCCAAATCCTGCAGGGGGCGGCGGTGGCGAGCGGCGGCTGGGCGGGGGCCATACCCACGCCTGGGTGCGGGTGTTCACGCCGCACTGCGGCTGGATCGACTTCGACCCCACCAACGGCATCGTGGGATCCCGCGGCCTGATCCGCGTGGCGGTGGCCTGCGACCCGCGCCAGACAATCCCGCTGCACGGAACCTGGGCAGGCCTGGCCAATGACTTCCTGGGCATGGACGTCGAGGTGGACGTCAGTGCGGAAAGCGCGCCCATGGCGCAACCGGCCCCGCGTCTGCGAATTGCGCAGGGACGCTAAGCCATCCAGGGACCCCAGATGCGCATCCGACTCGGCTACGAGATCACCTACGAGTGTCCGCAGCCGACGCCGATGCTGCTGATGCTGAACGTCCATTCGTCCCGCTATCAGGACCTGGAGACGCCGGACGTGGTGCGGACCAACCCGTCGTTGGCGGTCGAGCAATACCACGACGGATTCGGCAACCTCTGCAGCCGCATCGTCTGCCCGCCCGGCCGCACGGTGATCTCGGCCGATTTCGTGGTCCGCGACTCGGGCGAGCCCGATCCGGTGACGCCGGACGCGATCCAGCACCCGGTGGAGGAGCTGCCGCACGAGGTGATCGTCTTCCTGCTGGCCAGCCGCTACTGCGAGACCGAACACTTGAGCGATCTGGCCTGGAAGCTGTTCGGCGATGTCCCGCCGGGGTGGGCGCGGGCCCAGGCGATCGTCGACTACACCCACAACCGTATCAAGTTCGGCTACGAACACGCGCGCGCCACGAAGACCGCGTTCGAGGCGCACGAGGAGCAGCTGGGCGTCTGCCGCGACTATGCGCACCTGGCGATAACCCTTTGCCGCTGCATGAATATCCCGGCGCGCTACTGCACAGGCTACCTCCCGGATATCGGTGTGCCGGTGAAGGGCGAGATGGATTTCTCCGCCTGGTTCGAGGTCTATCTGGGCGGCAAGTGGCGCATCCTCGATGCGCGGCACAACCGGCCTCGGATCGGGCGGGTCCTGATGGCGCGGGGGCGCGACGCCACCGACGCGGCGATCACCACGAGCTTCGGCCCGAACCTGCTGGCGGGCTTCAAGGTGATCGGCGACGAACTGGCCTGAAGGGGCCCTGCATCCAATCCGGAGGCCGGCGGCGACTAAGGCTGACACGGCGTCGCAGGCGAGCGCGGCAACATTCGTGTAACGTGGGTGGGCGATATACGTCGTACGGCGTGCGCTCGCGCACGGCGGCGATTGGCGATTCTGGGAGCTGAACGGTATGACCGGTACTCGTATTGGGAACGGCCCGCGTCTTGGCCTGATGGCCCTTCTGGCCAGCGCCGCGGTGATTGGCGGCTGCACGAGCGATGCGACGGCGCCCAGCGCCATGGCGCATGGCGTGGGCGTCGCGGCGACGGCTTCGGCCACGCCCCCGGTGGTCGGGAACTTCATGCTGGTGGACGCCAACATGGAAGCCCACGAGCTCTATCGCCTGGCCGACGCCAAGGCGGTGGTGATCGTCACTCAATCGAACGGCGACGCGGTGATGCGCGGCCAGGCCGGCGACCTGAAGGCGCTGAAGGCCGCCTACGCCGCCAAGGGCGTCGAGTTCGTGATGCTGAACTCGAACCTGAAGGACACCCGCGAGGCGATCCAGGCCGAGGCCGCCAAGGCCGGCTATGACACCCCGATCCTGATGGACAGCTACCAGCTGGTCGGCGAGAGCCTGGGCGTGACCCGCTCGGGCGAGGTCTATGTGGTCAATCCGAAGACCTGGGCCGTCGCCTACCACGGCGCGCTGAAGGGCGGGAACGCGGGCAAGGCGCTGGACGCCCTGGTGGCCGGCCAGTCGACGATGGTCGCTTCCAATGGTGCCGGCGCCGGCGCGCCGATCGCCTTCCCCGAGCGCGGCGAGACCAAGATCTCCTACGCCAAGGACGTGGCCCCGATCCTCGAGAAGAAGTGCGTGGCCTGCCACGAGGAAGGCGGCATTGGCCCCTTCTCGATGACCAACTACAACATGGTCAAAGGCTTCGCCCCGATGATCCGCGAGGTGATCCGCACCGACCGGATGCCGCCCTATCACGCCGATCCGCACGTCGGGAAATTCAGCGACGACAAGCGCCTGACCGCCGACGAAGTGAAGACCATCGTCCATTGGGTGGAAGCCGGAGCCCCGCGCGGCGAAGGCGTCGATCCGCTGGGCGCGGTGAAGCGCGTGGCGGCCGAGTGGCCGCTGGGCAAGCCCGACCTGATCATCACGGTCCCGTCCTATACGATCCCCGCGTCGGGCGTGGTCGACTATCAGCGTCCGGCGGTGGCCGGCACGCTTACCGAAGGCAAGTGGGTCCGCGCCTCGACCGTGATCCCCGGTGCGCGCCAGGGCGTGCACCACCTGCTGACCGGCTGGATGTCCGAAATGCCGGCCAACGGGAAGTCATCGGAGACCAAGTGGGCGGCCTCGCTGGGCGCCGGCTACGCCGTGGGCGCGGAGAGCTCGATCGAGCCGACCAACGCCGGCGTCTACCTGCCGCCGGGCGGCGCCATCGGCTTCCAGCTGCACTACACCCCGTTCGGCAAGGAAGTGGTCGATAACTCCAAGATCGGTCTCTACTTCTACGACAAGCCGCCGGAGCTGATCATGCACGGCGTGGTGGTGATGGATCCGACCATCGAGATCCCCGCCGGCGAAGGCCGTCACCAGGAAGTGGCCTACGTGCAGTTCCCGAAGGATGCGCTGCTCTATTCGGCGTTCCCGCACGCCCACTACCGCGCCTATTCGTCGGACCTGTGGATCCGCTATCCGGACGGCAAGGAGAAGCTGCTGCTGAGCCTGCCGCGCTACGACTTCAACTGGCAGCGCTCCTACACCTTCGACAAGCCCCTGCTGGTGCCGGCCGGCTCGAAGCTGATCGCGCACTACGTCTACGACAACTCCAAGCGCAACCCGTCGAACCCCGATCCGTCGATCAAGGTCAGCTGGGGCGAGCAGTCGTTCCAGGAGATGCTGTTCACCTCGCTCAGCTACCGCTGGGTGGATGAGACGGCCTCACACCGGGTCAGCTATGACGAGGAGATGGGCAAGACCCGCCTGCTCGGCATGATGGACGACAACATCGACGGCAAGCTTCAGAAGGCCGAGCTGAAGGGCAACATCGGCCAGCAGCTGCTGAAGTACTTCGACGTGCTCGACAAGAACCACGACGGCGCGCTCGACGTCGACGAACTGGCCGCGGCCCAGGGCATGATGGGCGGGCGCCGATCCGCCGCCGCGCCGCCCAGCGCCGCGCCCAAGGGCTCCGCCTCGCCGATCGCCGGCGGCAAGTAGGGCTTCAGGCCAGAGTTTGAGGAAAGCGCCGGGGCCCACGCCCCGGCGTTTTTCGTTTCGGGGTCAGGTGGCGGCCGCCAGTCGCCGCAAGTGGGCCTGGCGCAGCGCCAGCACGATCCCCGCAGCCAGCACGTAGGGGACGATCAGGGCGGTGAGGCCCACGTGGAAGTCGCCGGTGGCGTCGCGCACGATCCCCCAGGCGAACGGCATCAGGAACGAGCCCACCTGGCCCACGCCATTGATCGCGGCGACGGCCACGGCAAGCGCCCGCGGGTCGATGAATTCGCCGGGCGTGGTCCAGAAGGCGCCGGAGACGGCGAAGTAGGCGGCCATGAACACCAGGTAGGTCGCCGCGATCAGCACCGGGCCGCGACCGAAGGCCATGACCGCGAAGCATCCGGCGACGATCAGCAGCGGCGTGGCCAGGTGCAGGTAGCGTTCGCGCCGCAGGTCCGAGTGCCAGCCGATGAAGATCATGCCGGCCGTCCCGGCCAGGCCGCCGGCCGCGACCAGGAAGCCGACGTTCTGAGTGCTCATGCCCGTGGCGGCCTGCAGCACGGCCGGCGCGGACAGGTTGAAGGCGTAGTAGGAACCCAGGTAGCAGAAGTTCACCGCCGTGAAGGCCAGGACGCGCGGGTCCAGCAGGGCGGCGAAGACATTATGCGCGCCCGGCGACGCTGCGGCCGCCCAGTCCGCGGAGAGTTCGCCCTCCAGCCACCGTTTCTCATCGGGCGACAGCCAGCCGGCCTTGGCGGGCAGGTCGGGCAGGAAGAGCAGGAAGACCAGGCTCATGAGGACCGCGGGCAGGCCTTCCACCAGGAACAGCCACTGCCAGCCGGCGAGACCCAGGCGCCCCCGCAGGCCAAGCAGCGTGCCGGCGACCGCACCCATCACCACGCCGCTCAGCGGGGCGGCGATATAGAACCGGCTGATCGCGCGGCCCCGATGGCGGGCGGGAAACCACTGGTTCAGGTAGTAGATCACGCCCGGGAAGAACCCGGCTTCCGCCGCGCCCAGCAGGAATCGCATGACGTAGAAGTGGAGCGGGGTGCGGACGAACATCATGCCGGCTGCCAGGAGGCCCCAGGTGAGCATGATGCGCGCGATCCAGCGCCGGGCGCCGAAGCGCACGAGGAGCAGGTTCGAGGGCACCTCGAGCGCGGCGTAGCTGACGAAGAACAGGCCCGCGCCCAGGCCGTAGACCGTGGCGCTGAAATGCAGGTCGCGGTTCATCTGCAGGGAGGCGAAGGAGATGTTCACCCGGTCGATGAAGGCGATGCCATAGCCCAGCGCGATCAGCGGCAGCAGGCGCCAGGCGACCTTGCGGATCGTGGTGCGCTCGAGGGCGTCGTCGGATGTGGTCAAGGTGTCGTCCCCGGCGTTGGCGCGGCCACCCTTTCATTCCCGCGCGGAGCGGTCGAGCCCGTCCTGGCGTCCTTGCACGGCGAAGGTCGGCGCGCCCGCGCGACGGGCGCCGGGCGTTTCGGAAAACACCGGTTTACTTCCCGCGTTCGCGCCCGCAAGATCAACCTAGGGGCGAGGGTGGGGAATATGAAACCTGGCAAGGAACCGATGGCGCTCGACCGCCGTCGTCTGATGCTCGCCGCGGCGGGCGGGGCGGTGGCCGTGGCAGCGCCAGGCGCGCTTGCCGCGCCGGCCGTGGACCCGGTCTCCGATGCCCACCTGCACCTGTTCAACGGCTCCGACCTGCCGGTGGGCAAGTTCCTGCGCTACGTCTACCTGCCCGATCAGTTCCCCGCGCTGCCGCCCTGGCTCGACGCGGTGGCGGACGCGGGTGTGAACGTCATCAAGAAACTGGCCACGACCGCGCGGCAGGAGGCGGGTCAGCATGCCTTCGCGGCCACATTAAACGGCGGCTCGGAGGTGACGCCGGAGCGATTCGGCCAGGTGCTTGGTGACTATGTGGCCGAGGGCAGCCGATCACCGGTGGCCGCCCTCAACGGCCCACAGGCCCCGTTCGATCCGGCGCTGGCCGCCAGCTATCGCGCGCTCGTGCAGGAAGTCTCTAGCGGGTCGCTAAACTTCCTGCAGAAATTCAAGATTGATCCGCAGACCAACCTCCTCAACCTCCAGGTCGACGATCGCCCGGCCCTGCGCCAGGTGTTTACACTGGCGGCCAAGGCGGCCGATCAGCCGCCGCCCGCCCAGCTGGACCAGAATCTTGATCTCCTGAATCCGCTGTCGCTGCTCACCGACGCCGGGCGGGTGGTGGGCTGGCTCTACCTGATGTGCAAATCGCGGCAGAGCCACATCGACAAGTACCTGCGCGACTACCGAACCGGAGCCGCCCAGCCGACGTTGGCGATCAATCATCTGGTCGATTACGATCGATGGCTGGACGACCGACCGTCGATCGACTCGTCTCATCTTGACCAGGTTTCGCTGCTGGCGACGCTCGCCAAGCGCAACAAGCCAAAGCTCGATCTGCGGACCTTCGCCGGCTTCTGCCCCTTCAAGAACGTGCTCGAACAGACGGGTTCACCCGGTCAGCCGACCACCCTGATGGCGCTGCAGCAGGCGTTCAGCGACGGCAAGATCGCGGGCTTCAAGATCTATCCGCCGATGGGTTTTCAGGCCTACGGCAACAGCGTCATCCCAGACTCCCAGTTCGCTCGGCCGGCGGACCCACACGACGAGGTCGTGCTGAGGCAGTGGAAGGCCGTCAATCCCGGCGCGGCTGGCAAGGACCTGCTGGGGCCGGCGCTCGACAAGGCGCTGATGGATTTCTACGTCTGGGCCGGGAAGAACGATGTGCCGCTGATGGCGCACGGCGGGCCGGGCAACCAGGCCGCGCCGGGCTTCGGCCAACGCGCCAATCCGAAACACTGGGAAGCGGCCCAGAAGGCGCTGGCGAAGCAGGGCCTGGGCTTGCGGCTCAACATCGGCCACCTGGTGCACGAGCCAAACGCTTTCATCGCGGCGGTGAAGAACAACAAGCCCTATCCGCCAGACGTCTGGTCGCTCGACGCCTCGATCCGGATGCTGGGCGCCGGCAAGGCGGGAACGGTCTACGGCGACCTAGCCTTCATGCCCGAGCTGATCGACAACGCCGGCCTGCGCAAGGACTTCTTCGCCGCCTTGAAGCAGGTGTTCTCGCCGGTCGACCCCGACTTGCGCCACATCCTCTACGGCACGGACTGGATTCTGATGGGGCTCAAGAAGCACAACACCAACTTCCTCAACGCCATCATTACGGGCATGGGCGAGGCAAGCTACACGGAGGTCGAGAAGACCAATATCCTCTACGCCAACGCCCGGCGGTTCCTGAAGATCGACCCGGTCTAGAGCGCGCCCGGCGACTTCGACAGCCAGAAGGAGACGCAGGCTGGGTGGACCATGCTCAGCACCGCGTCCTGATGGAAGCGGCGCTCGTAGGCGGCGGCGATCTCGCCGACCTTCCGGCGATCGTCGGGGCCGATCAGGATCAGCGTCAGGCGCTTGCCGGGCTCCTTGAAGGTCTCGCCCTTGTAGAGCCAGCGGCCCTGGCTGTCGGAGACCGTCAGGCCGTCGGGGAAGCGCGGGCTCACCTCCTCGTCGAGGAAGCGGGTGAAGTCGGCCTCGCTGACGCCGAGGGTCTGGCCGATGTTGCGACCGAAAACCAGTTCGGCGACCTGGCGGTGGGTTTCCCCGGCCGGACAAGAGTCCTGCCGGCTTGCCGTGACGGAAATGCAGCCGGTGAGGCTGAGCAACAGGGCTGTGGCGGCCAGCCCGCGGTGTCTCATTCCGCCGCCTGTTCCTGGGCGTAGCCGAGGAGTTCGTTGAGGCGCTCGATGACGCTGATCGCGGCCTGCGGGACGGTGGTGCCCGGCGTGAAGATGGCGGCGACGCCCATGTCCTTCAGGGCGGCGAAATCCTCCGGCGGGATCACGCCGCCGACGACGACCATGATGTCCTTGCGGCCCAGCTTGGCGAGCTCGGCCTTGAGTTCCGGGACCAGGGTCAGGTGGCCGGCGGCCAGCGAGCTCGCGCCGACCGCATGCACGCCGTCGGCGACGGCCTGGGCGGCGGTCTCGGCGGGGGTCTGGAACAGATCGCCAATTTGAACGTCGAAGCCCAGGTCGGCGAAGCCCGACGCGATCACCTTCTGGCCGCGGTCGTGACCGTCCTGGCCCATCTTGGCGACCAGGATGCGCGGCTTCTTGCCGTCGGCCTGGGCGAAGGCTTCCGCCATGGCCTTGGCCTGGGCGGCGGCGGCGGTGACGCCGCTCTCGCGCAGATAGACGCCCTGCACGGCGTTGGCGTGGGCCTTATGACGGCCGAAGACCTTCTCCATGGCGTCGGAGATCTCGCCCACCGTGGCCTTGGCGCGCGCGGCGTTGACGGAGAGCTCCAGCAGGTTGCCGCCGCCGGCCGCGCCGTTGGTGAGCGCTTCCAGCGCGGCGGCCGTGGCGGCCGGGTCGCGCTCGGCCTTCAGGCGTGCGAGCTTGGCGAGCTGCTGCTCGCGCACCGCGGTGTTGTCGACCTTCAGGACCGGGATCTCGTCGGCGGTGTCGGGCTGGTAGCGGTTGACGCCGACCACGCTCTGAATGTTGGCGTCGATGCGCGCCTGGGTGCGGGCCGAGGCCTCCTCGATGCGCCGCTTGGGCAGGCCTTCCTCGATGGCCTTGGCCATGCCGCCCAGCGCCTCCACCTCGGCGATGTGCTGCAGGGCGCGGGCGGCGAGGTCGGCGGTCAGGCGCTCGATGTAGTAAGAGCCGCCCCAGGGATCGATGACCCGGGTCTGGCCGCTCTCCGCCTGGATAAACAGCTGTGTGTTGCGCGCGATCCGGGCGGAGAAGTCGGTGGGCAGCGCCAGCGCTTCGTCGAGCGAGTTGGTGTGCAGGCTCTGGGTCTGGCCGCCGGTGGCGCCCAGGGCCTCGGCGGTGGTCCGCGCCACGTTGTTGAACACGTCCTGCGCCGCCAGGCTCCAGCCGGAGGTCTGGGTGTGGGCGCGCAAGGATAGGCTGCGCAGGTCGCCCGGCGCGAACTCGTCCTTGATCAGCTTGGCCCAGAGCAGGCGCGCGGCGCGCTGCTTGGCGATCTCCATGAAGACGTTCATGCCGGCGTTCCAGAAGAACGACAGGCGCGGCGCGAACTGGTCGACGGTCATGCCGGCGGCGACGCCGGCGCGGACGTATTCCACGCCGTCGGCCAGGGTGTAGGCGAGCTCCAGGTCGAGCGTCGCCCCGGCTTCCTGCATATGATAGCCGCTGATCGAGATCGAGTTGAAGCGCGGCATCTCCTTCGAGGTGTACGCAAAGATGTCCGAGACGATCCGCATCGAGGGCGTCGGCGGGTAGATGTAGGTGTTCCGGGTCAGGAACTCCTTGAGGATGTCGTTCTGGATGGTGCCGGAGAGCTTGGCGTGGTCGACGCCCTGTTCCTCGCCGGCCACGACGTAGAGCGCCAGGATCGGCAGGACGGCGCCGTTCATGGTCATCGAGACGCTCATCTTGTCGAGCGGGATGCCGTCGAACAGCGTGCGCATGTCGTAGATGCTGTCGATGGCCACGCCGGCCATGCCGACGTCGCCCTTCACGCGCGGATGGTCGCTGTCGTAGCCGCGGTGGGTGGCCAGGTCGAAGGCGATGGACAGGCCCATCTGACCGGCGGCCAAGTTGCGGCGATAGAAGGCGTTGGAATCCTCGGCCGTGGAGAAGCCCGCGTACTGGCGGATGGTCCACGGGTTGGTGAGGTACATGGTCGGGTAGGGGCCGCGCAGGAACGGGGCGAGGCCGGGGTAGCCCTTCAGCGTGTCGAGACCGGCGGTGTCGGCGGGGCCGTAGGCGGGGCGCACGGCGATGCCTTCGGGGGTGAGCCAGGGCTCGCCGGTCTGCAGCGTCTGCGTGGGCAGGGCGTCGAAGGGCAGCTTGGCGAAGTCGGGGAAGTTGCTCACTCGAAGGCCTCCGAGATGCGCATGACCTTGAGCGGCGGGCAGGCGCCGTCAGGACCGGGGAGGCGGGCGTCGGGCGCGTGGACGGGTTTGGCGGCGGCGATCTCGACCTCGACCGGGGCGTCCTTGGTGGGCGGGAAGGCGGTGACGCCGATGATCTTGGGCTCAGGCCGCGCGGCGATGGCGGCTGCGACCCCGGCTGCGATCTGGCCGGAGGTTAGGGCCGTGACGATCCCGCCGGCGGCCTCCATAGCCTGGAAGTCGGACCAGGCCTTGCGGGCGATCTCGTCGGTGAGGGCCTCGACGTAGCCGGACCCAGCGGCCGGGTCGGCGACGCGGCCGACGTGGGCTTCTTCCATCAGGACGAGCTGGGTGTTGCGGCTCTGGCGGCGGCCGAACTCGGTGGGCAGGCCCAGAGCATCGGTGAAATTGCCCAGCAGCACGGTGTCGGCCCCGCCGACCGCCGCGCCGAAGCCTGCGGCGGTAAGCCGGACCATGTTGGTCCAGGCGTCCTTGGCCGTGAGCATGCGCCGCGACGAGCGGGCCTCGATGCGGGCCGTGGGCTCCGCGCCGCAGGCCAGCGCGATGCGGGCCCATACGGCGCGCGCGGCGCGCAGCTTGGCGATGGTCAGGAAATGGTCGGCATCGGCGGAGAGGCCGAGCGTGATGCGGCCGAACGCCTGGGCCATCGGCAGGCCGGCCTCGACCAGGGCCTTGGCGTAGGCGACGGCGGCGGAAGCGGCGAAGGCGACCTCGAGGGCCTCGCCGCCGCCGGCTTCATGGACCACGCGGCCGGAGGCCAGGAACAGCTGGGCCTGCGGATAGATCTCGGCCAGCCGCGCGGCGGTGGTCGCGGCGGCGGCCAGGTGGGCCTCGATGGAACCGGGGCTGGCGCCGGCCGCGGCGTAGGCGCTCAGCGGATCGAGGTGGAAGCGCAGCAGGGCGCCGGGCGAGGCCTTGGCGGCGGCGGAAAGCCAGCCGGCGGCCTGCGGGCCCAGGAAGCCGGCGTCCAGCGCGACCGGCGCCAGTTCCAGGATCACGCCCTCGAGGACGCGGGCGAGCGCGGCGTCGGAGCCGACGGCGACGCCGGTCTTGCCGGTCGGGTCGATGCGGATGACCAGGCTGGCCGCGCCGCCGTTCAGGTCGGCGAGGACCTCGCGGTTGGCGCGGACCGGGTCCGGATGGGCGGTGAGCGTGGCGGCTTCCCAGGCGCGATCGGACGCCACGACGCGGGCGGGGGCGTTCGCCTGGGGCGAGGCCGCGTACAGCGGCTCGATCGCCAGGCCCTCGACGGTGGTCTTTTCCAGGGACGAGAACGGCGCCTCGCCCAGGGTCTTGTCGACCAGCTTGCGCCAGTCGGCTTCGGTGGCGGCAGGAAAGTCGCCGGTGAGAGAGACGTCAGCCATGGGCGCGAATTGCCCCCCGCCGCCCGCGGGCGTCAAGTTCACGCTGGGTCAGAGCGGGCTGCGTCGTTGACGACTCGACGGCCATGCCGGACCGTTGGCCATGCCGGGTCCGCCCAATCAGCAGAAGGAATCTGGGCCGCTGCTCAGCCTGTGCCTGGCCACCTACAACCGCGCCCGCTACCTGGACCGCTACCTGAGCCACCACCTGGGCGCGCTGGACGCCGCGGGCATCGACTATGAGCTGGTGGTCTCGGACAACTGCTCCACCGACGAGACGCCGCAGATCCTGGCGCGCTGGGCCAGCCGGAACCCACGCATGCGGGTCAGCCGCCAGCCGAGGAACGTCGGGGCCTATCCGAACATCCTGACCACCCTGCACGGCGCGCGGGGCGAGGTGGTGGTCTCGATCGCCGACGACGACCTGGCGATCCCGGAGCAGCTGATCGCCTACGCCCGGCGTCTGGCCGACGATCCGGCCCTGGTGATGATCCAGGCGCCTTGGCTGCTGATGGACGAGACCAAGGACAACGCCGTCATCGGCAAGTTCTACGACTTCGTCGGCGAGGAGCGGTTCGCGAGCCGCCAGTACGCCGACTGCCTGGTCTTCCTGCTGCAGAACCATGTCTTCCCGGAATGCTGGCTGATGCGGCGGTCGGCGATGCCGGCGATCAGCGGGCCGCAGCCCAGGTTCAGCTACAGCTTCTTCAACATGCTGGCGCATGCGCTGTCGAAGGGAGAGGTGCTGTTCTGCCCGGAGCCGCACCTGATGGCGACGGCGGTCTCGGCGGGGTCGGAGAGCGGCCAGGTCGGCAATCGCGAGGCGATGGAGAGCTGGGACCTCTATCGCGGCGGCCTGGAGGTGCTGGCCTCCTATGCGCGGCAGTTCAATCCGGGCGCCTTTCCGGACGCGGCGGCGGTGGGCAACTCGATCCTGGCCTTCACCTGCGAGCGGATGACGGTGGCGGCCAAGCTGCAGGCGCACGCGCGCAACTGGGCCAACGCCTACGAGCTGCTGCGCCGGCTGCACGCCTATGACTTCACGCCGCACATCGGGTTCGACCACGACGATGTGGCGCGGTTCGCGGCGATCGAGACCGCGCTCGTCGAGTGCGCCCAGCTCGGGGCCGTGGAGATCGTCGTGGGGGCAACCATCCCGGGCGAGCTGCTGGAGTTCATCCGCCCCATCGAGGGGACGCCGTACGTGTCGAAGGCCGCCGCCGATGGGCCGCGGGCCTATTTCCAGGTCGGACCGGCCGACGCCTCGTCGTTGCGCGCGGGGGACTTCAGTTGCGATCTGGCGGTGGTGATGGAACGCTTCCCGGCGTTTCCGCCGCTCGCCCGCTGAGGGAGTTGCGCTCGTTCCATTTTTGCGTACAACGTAAATCAAACAACTGTTCTTGAGGACCCGCCATGGCCCTGCCGCCCGTACTGCGTGACCGCCTCCGCCTGCCGGTGATCGGCAGCCCGCTGTTCATCATCTCGAACCCGGACCTGGTGATCGCCCAGTGCAAGGCCGGCATCGTCGGCTCGTTCCCGGCGCTGAACGCGCGGCCGATCTCGATGCTCGACGAGTGGCTGCACCGGATCACCGAGGAACTGGCCGCCTGGGATCGCGACCATCCGGAGGCGCCGTCCGCGCCGTTCGCGGTGAACCACATCGTGCACAAGTCCAACGACCGGCTGGAGCAGGACGTGGAGCTCTCCACCAAGTGGAAGGCGCCGGTTGTGATCACCTCGCTTGGCGCGCAGACGCCGGTGAACGACGCAGTGCACAGCTATGGCGGCATCGTGCTGCACGACGTGATCAACGACCGCTTTGCCCGGAAAGCCATCGAGAAGGGGGCCGACGGCCTGATCCCCGTAGCGGCCGGCGCGGGCGGGCATGCCGGGCACCTGTCGCCCTTCGCTCTGGTCCAGGCCTTGCGTGAGTGGTTCGACGGGCCGATCGCGCTTTCCGGCTCCATCGCCCACGGCCGCGCGATCCTGGGCGCCCAGGCGATGGGCGCGGATCTGGCCTATATCGGCTCGGCCTTCATCGCCACGCAGGAAGCCAATGCGGCGCAGGGCTACAAGGACATGATCGTCGCTTCGAGCGGCGAGGACATCACCTACACGAACCTGTTCACCGGGGTGCACGGCAACTACCTGACGCCGTCGATCATCAGTGCGGGCCTGGACCCGGCGAACCTTCCGACCTCGGACGCCTCGGCCATGAACTTCGGCTCCGGCGGCAACCAGAAGGCCAAGGCCTGGCGCGACATCTGGGGCTGCGGCCAGGGCATCGGGGCGGTGAAGGACATCCCGAGCGCCGCCGAGATGATCGCGCGCCTGACCGCCGAGTACGAGCAGGCCAAGGCCGAGTTGGCGGTGAAGGTGGCGCTGACCGAGCGCAAGATCGCCGTCGCGGCGGAATAGCCGCAGTCTCGCAGAACGCTGTTCGCGTCTGAGGGGTTAGGCATTGCGCCGCCGCGCATCTCGGTTCGCTATGGCGTCCGGGGGACGTCAACATGCGCTCTATACGGACAGTTTCGGTCTCGCTGGCGATGGCCGTGGCCCTGGCGGCCGCGCCGGGGGCCCACGCGGCGATCGTGGTGCTGGGCTTCGAGGGCGTGAACCCGACCTATCCGTCGGCGACCTCGGCGCAGATCCTCAACTTCTATGACGGCGGGACCAGCAGCGCGGCGACCAGCGGGACCAACTTCGGGATCAGCTTTGCGTCCAACGCGGTGGCGGTCTGCCTGAACAAGCTGGGCGGCTCCTGCTCCAACGCCTCGCGCGGCGGCCTGTCGGTCACCTCGGCGCGGGCCGCGCTGGGCATCGACACCGGGACCTCGACCTACCTGGACTTCGCCAGCGCCTATTCCGGACAGATCGCCTTCAGCTACCAGGTGGCGCCGGGCTTTTCGGCCACGATCCAGGCGTTCAGCGGTCTGGGCGGGACAGGGGCGGCGCTGACCGGCCCCCTGGCGCTGTTCAACACCAACCCCGGCGGGTGCCCGACCTATAACGCCTCGTTGTGCACCCTCGGTCCCGGCGGCCTCGGGGCGGTGGTCGGCGCCCAGTCGATCGTGTTCACCGGTTTGGCCCACAAGTTCGTGTTCGACGATCTCACCTTCGGGGCGGGGAACGACCCGCTGCCGCCACCGGCCTTTGTGCGCAGCGACACCCCGGAGCCGGCCGCCTGGACGCTGATGATCCTGGGCTTCGGCGGGGTGGGCGCGGCGCTGCGCCGGCGCAGGGCGGTTCTGGTTCTCTGAGCGCCATCCGAGGGCCTGAAGGCTCGCCCAGAATTCCTGATTCTAATTCCTATCAAATAAATAGGAATATAGCGCCATTCGCATGAGGAGTTGGCGCATGGCGGTCCCTGGAACGGTTTTCGAAATCCAAGATGGGCGGAGCGGCGCGCGCGTGCCGGGTCTCGAGCGCCTGCTGCGGCCGGCCGCCGAGGGCCGCGGGTTCACCGCGCGACCGGTGACACTGGACGTCCTTGAGGAACTGCACGCGCTCACGGCGACGAGCCCGGGGATGACCGACGCCTCGCCGACCCGGCTGTTGTTCCTCATTACCCCGGCCGCGAAGGGCAGGCTGGTCGCTCATCTGCCGCCCTCGAGCCGCGACGCGGTGCTGCTCGCGCCCGCCTGCGCGGTGATCGCCTACGACCATGACTTCGCCGAGCAGCTCATGGCCTTCGTCGGCGACGGCGTGGCGGGCGAGTCGTGCTTCGACACGCCGGGGCGGCTGCGCGCGGCGGCGCTGCGCAACCGCGTGCTGCAGGGCGCGTACCTCACGCTGTCGGCGCGCGCGCTCGGCCTGGACACCGCCTTCATCCATGGCTTTGACGGCCGCGCGGTGGCGGCTGAATTTTTCCGCGGCGCGAACATGAGCGCCATCTTCGTCGCCGCGCTCGGCTATCCCGTCGGTCCCGATCCTTCCGCCTGAGCTTGCGCCTTAAGAATTTCTGCGGCCAGCTTCAGCTTATTCCTATGTTGCCGATAGGAATAAGGGGGTTAGTGTTACCCGACTCGAGAGGTGGGGACGCGCGATATGCGAGCAGGTGCGGCATTACCGGGACTGATCCGGGCTTCGGCGTTGGCGGCGATGCTGTGCGGCGCGGCGCCCGCCGCGCTGGCCCAGGTGGTGGCCACCGCCCCGTCGCAGGCGTCCGGAATCAGCCAGGAACAGGCGCTGGCGCTTTCAGCCCGGCTGGACGCCCTGGAAAAGCACAACGAAGAACTCGAAGCCCAGATCGCCGACCTCAAGGCTCAGACCGCGGGCTCGACCCAGCTGATCCGCGACACCCAGGCGGCGCAACCGACAGTGGCCGTCAGCAACGGGCGGCCGACGTTCGTCACGGCGGATGGGCAGTTCAAGTTCGCGGTCCGCTCGGTCGTGCAGTTCGATGCCGCCAGCTATTCGGAGAGCCCACGCACCGCCGCCAACGACCTCGGGTCCGGCACCAACTTCCGCCGCGCCCGCCTCGGGTTCGACGGGACGGCGTTCAAGGACTGGAACTACGCCCTGTGGGGTGAGTTCGGCGGGTCCGGCGGCGAGTCGACGATCCTCAATCAGGCCTATCTGGAATACGCCGGATGGAAGCCCTTTGGCCTGGAGGAGCCGGTCCGGTTGCGCGCTGGCGCCTGGGCGACGCCGTCGGGTCTGGAAGACGCCACCAGCAACACCGAGGAACTGTTCCTGGAGCGCCCGGCGGTGGCCGAGATGGTGCGCGGCTTTGCGACCGGCGACGGCCGCACCGGCGTGGGCGCCACCGCTCGCGGGGCGGGCTGGTACGCCTCGGCGCTCTGGTCCGGCAAGGTCGTCGGCGTGCCGGCCACGCCGGAGATCGACCAGCAGTCGGGTTACGCGCTGCGGCTGGCCTTCAATCCGATCCACGGCGCCGACTACGACGTGCACCTGGGCGCCAGCATCCAGGGCATCCTCGACCCGGCCGATACCACGGCGGGCCCGGTCTCGACCCGGGCGGTGCGGCTGCAGGAGCGGCCCGAGCTGCGGGTCAGCGGCGTCCGGTTGGTCGACACCGGCGCGATCAATGCCGATGGTCTGACGGCCTATGGCCTCGAAGCCGGCGCGAGCTGGAAGAACCTCTATGGATCGGGCGAGTGGTACCGGATCGACGTGAGCCGCAAGGCCGCGGCGCCGGCCGTCTCGCCCTTCGATCCCTCGTTCTCGGGCTGGTACCTGCAAGGCGCGTGGGCGATCACCGGCGAGCACCACGCCTGGACCAACGCCAACGGCGGCTTCGTCGGCATTCGCCCGGCGAAGGTCTTCGATCCCCAGCGCGGAAGCTGGGGAGCCTGGGAGCTTGCCGCGCGTTACAGCGAACTGGACCTGAACGATCACGACGGCGTCGCCGGCGCGGCCGCCCCTGCGGGCGGCATCCGGGGCGGCGAGCAGAAGATCTCAACGCTCGGACTGAACTGGTATCCGAACAATGTCGTCCGTTTTCTGCTCGACTATCAGTGGACCCGCGTGGACCGTCTCAACGCGGCCGGAGCCTCCATTGGTGAGGACGTGAACGTCGTCTCGTTCCGCTCGCAGTTCGCGTTCTGATCCGTCACTCTCAGGAGCCCCAAGATGAGCCCCACCAACATTTCGCGCCGCGGACTGGTCGCGTCCGCCGCCGCGCTGGGAGTCGGCGCCGCAGCCTCACCGCTGCTGTTCGCCGCCCAGGCGCAGGCCCAGGCCAAGACGGTCACTCTCCTGAACGTGAGCTACGATCCGACGCGGGAGCTCTACAAGGAGATCAACGCCGCCTTCGCGAACTACTGGAAGGGCAAGACCGGTGAGATCCTGGATATCAAGCAGAGCCACGGCGGCTCGGGCAAACAGGCGCGTTCGGTGATCGACGGCCTGCAGGCCGATGTCGTGACCCTGGCTCTGGCCGGCGACATCGACGAGATCGCGGCGCGGGCCAAGCTGCTGCCGCCGAACTGGCAGTCGCGGCTGCCGAACAACTCGACTCCCTACACCTCGACGATCGTGTTCCTGGTGCGCAAGGGCAACCCGTGGAAGATCAAGGACTGGCCGGACCTGGTGAAGCCGGGCGTCGGCGTGATCACGCCCAACCCGAAGACCTCCGGCGGCGCGCGCTGGAGCTACCTGGCGGCCTATGACTATGGCCGCAAGCACGGGGGCGACGCGGCGGCCAAGGACTACATCACCAGGCTCTACAAGAACGTGCCGGTGCTGGGCGCGGGCGCCCGCGACGCCACCACGACCTTCGCGCAACGCGGGCTCGGCGACGTGCTGCTGTCCTGGGAGAACGAGGCCTATCTGACGATCGATGAGTTCGGGCCGAAGTTCGATATCGTCTATCCGTCGAGCTCGATCCTGGCGGAACCGCCGGTGGCGCTGCTGGACAAGAACGTCGACCGCCACAAGACGCGCACGCAGGCCACCGGCTATCTGAACTTCCTCTACAGCCCGCTGGCCCAGGACATCATCGGCAAGCACCACTTCCGGCCCCGCGAGGCGGCCGCCGCGGCCAAGTACGCGGCGAGCTTCAAACCGCTTGCGTTGGTGACCATCGATCAGGCGTTCGGCGGCTGGAAGAAGGCCAGCGCCGTCCACTTCGCCGACGGCGGTCTGTTCGACCAGATCTACAAACCGGCGTGACGGACCAGGCGCTCCTCCCCTCAAGCCCGGTCCCGGGCGGCGCGGCTGTCGTGAGGCGGCCGCGCCGTTCGCGTTTCGTCGAGCCCTCGATCCTGCCGGGCTTCGGCCTGTCGCTCGGGTTCACGCTGGTCTACCTCGGCGTCATCGTCATCCTGCCGCTGACCGCGCTGGCGCTGCGGCCATGGGAGCTGGGCTTAAGCGGCGTCGTCCACGCGCTGACGGCGCCGCGGGTGGCCGCGGCGCTGCGGCTGAGCTTCGGGCTGTCGGCGCTGGCGGCGCTGCTGAATGCGCCGCTCGGCCTGCTGCTGGCCTGGACGCTCAGCCGCTATCAGTTCCCGGGCCGACGGATCCTCGACGCGCTCGTCGACCTGCCGTTCGCCCTGCCGACAGCGGTGGCCGGCATCGCGCTCACGGCGATCTATGCGCCGAACGGCCCGCTGGGATCGCTGCTCGCCAAGGTCGGGATCAAGGCCGCCTATTCGCCGCTCGGCATCTTCATCGCACTGGTGTTCATCGGGCTGCCGTTCGTGGTGCGCTCGCTGCAGCCGGTGTTGCAGGACCTCGACAGAGAGGTGGAGGAGGCGGCCCAGACCCTGGGCGCCAACAGCCTGCAGCGCGCGGTGATGGTGGTGCTGCCGGCGCTGGCCCCGTCGCTGATCTCGGGCGTCAGCCTGGCCTTCGCCCGCGCGGTCGGCGAGTACGGCTCGGTGGTGTTCATCGCCGGCAACCTGCCGATGAAGACCGAGATCGCGCCGCTGCTGATCGTCATCAAGCTGGAGCAGTACGACTATGCCGGCGCGGCGGCCGTGGGTCTGGCGATGGTGGCGATCTCGTTCGGCAGCCTGATCGCCATCAACGGCCTGCAACTGTTCCTGGCCCGACGAGGCAAGGCATGACCGCCGCAACCACGCCCGCGGGCGCCAAGCCCATCTCCGCCTCGCGCCTGCCGGGGTTGGCCTTCCTGCTGATCGTCGCCTCGGCCGTGGTGATGGCGGTGCTGGTGCTGATGCCGCTGTTCACGGTGTTCCACGACGCCTTCTCCAAGGGCCTCGGCAAGTATCTGGACTCGATCCGCGAACCCGACGCCTTGGCGGCCATGCGGCTGACCCTGCTGGTCTCGGGGATTTCGGTGCCGCTGAACGCCGCCTTCGGGGTCGCGGCGGCCTGGTGCATCGCCAAGTTCGAGTTCCGCGGCAAGAGCGTGCTGCTGACCCTGATCGACCTGCCGTTCTCCATGTCGCCGGTGGTGTCGGGCCTGGTCTGGGTGCTGCTGTTCGGCGCGCAGGGCTGGTTCGGGACTTGGCTGATCGACCATGACGTCAAGATCATCTTCGCCACCACCGGCTTGGTGCTGGCGACCATTCTGGTGACCTTTCCGTTCGTGGCGCGCGAGCTGATCCCGCTGATGCAGGACCAGGGCGCCGACGAGGAGGCCGCAGCGCTGACATTGGGCGCGAGCGGCCTGACCACCTTCTGGAAGATCACCCTGCCGAACATCCGCTGGGCGCTGCTCTATGGGGTGCTGCTGTGCAACGCCCGCGCCATGGGCGAGTTCGGCGCCGTTTCCGTGGTCTCCGGCCACATCCGTGGCCTCACCACCACGCTCCCGCTTCACGTCGAGGTGCTCTATAATGACTATGACTTCGTCGGCGCCTTTGCCGCGGCCAGCCTCCTGGCCTCGCTCGGGCTCGTCACCCTGGTCCTCAAGACCGCCCTTGAATGGCGACATGCCGGTGAACTCGCTGCCAACCGCCGACACTGATGCGCCCTCCCGCCTGTCGCTGGAGATCAGCGGCATTTCCAAGAGTTTCGGCCGGTTCCCGGCGCTGAAGAACGTCTCGCTGCAGGCCAAGGACAAGGAGTTCCTGGCGCTGCTCGGTCCGTCGGGTTCGGGCAAGACCACCCTGCTGCGGGTGCTGGCCGGTCTGGAGCAGCCGGATGCGGGCGAGGTGCGGTTCGACGGCGAGGACTTCCTGGCGATGCCGGTGCGCCGGCGCAAGGTGGGGATGGTGTTCCAGCACTACGCGCTGTTCCGCCACATGACCGTCGTCCAGAACATCGCGTTCGGGCTGAAGGTGCGGAAGCGTTCGGAGCGGCCGGCGAAATCGGAGATCGACGACCGGGTGCAGAACCTGTTGTCGCTGGTCCAGCTGGAAGACCTCGGCAAGCGGTTCCCGAGCCAGCTGTCCGGCGGCCAGCGGCAGCGCGTGGCCCTGGCCCGCGCGCTCGCCATCGAGCCGCGCATGTTGCTGCTCGACGAGCCGTTCGGCGCGCTGGACGCCCAGGTGCGGCGCGAGCTGCGCCGCTGGCTGCGCGAGGTGCACGATCGGGCCGGGGTGACCACGGTGTTCGTGACCCACGACCAGGAGGAGGCGCTGGACCTCGCCGACCGGGTGGCGATCCTGAAGGACGGTGAGCTGAAGCAGCTCGGCACGCCCAACGAGGTCTATGAGAACCCGGCCGACCCGTTCGTCTACGATTTCCTGGGCGCGGCCTGCCGGATGCCGGGCGTGGTGGCCGGCAACCGCCTGACCGTAGCCGACTGGGAGACCGTCGCCGAGAAGGGCGCGCCGCAAGGGCCAGTGGAAGTGTTCTTCCGACCGGACGAAGTGGCGTTCGCGCCGACCGACGGGGCGGGGCTGGCGGGCGAGGTGAAGGCCGTCGCCCAGCGCGGGCCGGACGTGCGGGTCGAGTGCCTGGTGGAGGGTCAGTTGCTGGAGCTTGCGGCCCACGGCCCAAGCCTGCCGGCCGGGGTGGCGCCGGGGCTGGCGCTGCGGATCAAGCCGCTGCGGCCGAGGATCTATCCCGTCGCCGGTTAGGGCGGCGGAGGCCTCAGCCGGGATTGGCCGCCAGCCAGCGGTCCGCCTCGGGCAGGCGCTTGCCCGTCACCTCCTGGCGGAAGCGGATCTCGGCGACCGCCTTGTCCACCTCGCCGCGGCTCGAGGCCGGGACCGTGGCGGCGAAGGCGGCCAGCTTGGCGAGCATGGCCGGGTCGGCCGACCCGTCGGCGACGCCGGCGAAATAGCTGGTGCGGCTGGTCGGCTCGATCAACGGATCGACCTGGGCGCGATGGGCGATGATGAAGTCGTAGGCCTTGTCCGGGAAGACGCCGCCCACCGCGGTGATCAGTTCCGGCGCGTCGGTGGGTGAGGGGTCCTTGGTCAGGGACAAGGCCAGCGCGCGGTCGGCGAGCGCGGGGTCGTGGCTGGTCCCCAGATAGCGGTAGAGCCGGGTCTTGTCGGTGACGTCGATGGCCTGTTGCGCGAGCGTGTGGAGCTGGTCCCAGGTCGGCGCGTCAGCATGCCCGGCGACGATGGCCAGCACGGTCTGCCGGTTCGTGCCGCGCAGGCTGTCGGGCGCAGTGATGTAGGCGGCGAAGCGCCGGCGAGCCTCAGCGATCACGGCGGGGTCATCGAACTCGCCGAGCGCAGTGATCAGGCTACGGCGCAGGGTCGCGACATTGTCGGACTCGCCGGGTTTGGCGTCCCAGCCGACGCGGGCGAACGCCGGCGCCAACCGCGCACGGGCGAAAGCGCGGAAGGCGGCCTGGCCGGGCAGGCCCTTGTAGAAGTCGTCCAGCGCCTCGAGTTGTCCGACCAGAGCCCGGACCACGACGGGGTCGGCGACGTCCTGCGCGGTCCTGGCCAGGGCCAGGAAGTCGGTGAGCGGCGCATAGCCGGCCTCGCCGAGCGCGCGGCTGTCGTAGATCAGGCCGAGCTGGTCCTCCGGCGCGAGGCGCGGGAAGCGGCGGACGACACAAGCCCACAGAGCCGGCGCGTAGCGGCTGCGATAGTAGCCGACCATTCCAAGGTTGAGGACCGGGCAGGGCATGTTGAAAGCCGCCCCTTGCCTGGTGCTGACCAAGACCGACTGGACGACCACATCTGGCGCCGGAGGGCCGCCCACAGTGACGGGCGTGCGCCACGACTGGGGCGTCTTGGACCCCTCATCGGCGCCGAAGCGCGATTGGGTCAGCCGGAAGCCCGGCGGCGCGTCCTCGGCGCTGATCAGCGGCACGCCGGCCTGCAGGGTGAAGTCGCGGGCGATGCCGGTGAGCTTTTTCGGCGAGACCGCGTCGATCTCGCGCCAGAGGTCGTCGGTGACCGTGTTTCCGTAGGCGTGGTGGGCGATGTAGTTGCGTACGCCCTGACGGAAGGCGTCCTCGCCGACATAGGTCTCCAGCATGTGGATGACCGCGTGCCCCTTCTGATAGGTGATACTGTCGAAGGCGTTGGCGGCGGCGAAGACATCCTTGATCGGGGTGATGACGGGGTGGGTCCCGTTGCGCGCATCGAGGCGCATGGCGCCTTGTTCGCCGCCCTTGGTCTGCAGCCAGATCTTCCACTCCGGATGGAAGTGGTCGGTGGCCTTGTTCTCCATCCAGGAGGCGAAGCCCTCGTTGAGCCACAGGTCGTCCCACCAGGCCATGGTGACCAGATCGCCGAACCATTGGTGGGCCATCTCGTGGGCGATATCGACGTAGATGCCCTGCTTGTCGGCTTCGGTGGTCAGCTTGGGATCCACCAAGAGGGCGTAGTCGAAGTAGTAGATGGCGCCCCAGTTCTCCATGGCGGCGAAGAACTGGCTGCGGCCGGGACCGGCGATGAAGTCGAGCTTCGGCAGCGGGTAGGGCGTGCCGAAGTAGTCGTTGTAGTAGGGCAGGAGCTCCGTCGCGGCCTTGAGCGCGAACTGCGCCTGATCGGTCTTGCCGCGGCGGACCACGACGCCCACGTCGGTCTTGCCGACCATCTGATGCACGCGCTCGAAATCGCCCAGCGCCAGGAACAGCAGGTAGGAACTCATCTTCGGCGTGTCGGCGAAGCGGGTGATGCGCCGGCCCGGCGACCCGTCGCGCGGCGCCGTGGTGAGCACATCGGCCACCGGCATGTTGGAGACGGCCATCTGGCCTTGCGGCGTGTCGACGCTCAACGCGAACACTGCCTTGGCGCCCGGCTCGTCCCACAGGGGCGCGAAGCGGCGGGCGTCGGAGTTTTCGAACTGGGTGTAGAGCGCGCGTTCCTTGCCGTGCTCTCCGGCGTAGTCCAGGGCGAAGAAGCCGGAGGCCTGCTGGTAGATCGTCCCGGCGTAATCGATGCCGAGCGTGTAGCGGCCGGGCGCGATCGGCTTGGCGAACACGAAGGCGGCGGTCTGCTGGTCCTTGTCGACGACGACCTTGGGTAGCTCGTCGCGGCAGGAGATGGTCACCTTGCCGAAGGTGATGTCGGCGGCGTTGAGCACGATGCGGCGGGTGGCGCGCTTGACGGTGATCACCACCGCTTCATGGCCCAGGAAGGACAGGTCCTTGGCGTTGGGCGTGATGGCGATGTCGTAGCGCTCAGGCCGCACGTCGGCGGGAAGCGCGACGTGGGATGTAACGCCGTGGGCCGCGGCCGGCTTGTGTCGGGCCGGCGCGGCCAGGCTGGGCGAACTTACCGCTAGCAGGGCGGCGGCCATCGCAATGGCGAATTTCATCAGGCTACTCGAACGCGAAAGGGGAAATTTGCCGCACCTTAGCGTGCGTTGCGTGCGGCGCCAGACGCTGGCCCCACCCGGCTTGCGCCATGGTAGAGCTTGGCCAAGGGGAGGATGCGATGGATCAACGCAAGGATGCGACGGACGCCACGCGTGCGGCGCAGGCGGCGCTCGCGGCGAGCCTGCCGCCGGACACCGACGAGGACATGGCCAACGCCACGCGGGGCTTCGTTGCGACCATTCCGGATGCGGAGATTCCCGGCGCCTGGAGCCTGAAGCCGTACGCATTCCTGAGCGAGCCCAGGCCCGACACGGTCAATCCGAGCCTCTGGCGCCTGGCCAACCTCAACATGCAGCACGGGCTCTTCGAGGTGACGAAGGGCGTCTATCAGGTGCGCGGCTTCGACCTCTCCAATGTCACCTTCATCGAGGGCGACAAGGGCTATGTTGTGGTCGATCCGCTGACCTCGGCGCCGCCGGCGGCCGCCGCGCTGAAGCTCATGCGCGAGCATCGCGGCGACAAGCCGGTGACCGGGGTGATCTACACCCACAGCCACGTCGACCACTACGGCGGGGTGCGCGGCGTGCTGAGCCAGGCGGATATCGACTCCGGCCTGCCGATCGTCGCGCCGGATGGCTTCCTGGCCGCCGCGGTCAGCGAGAACGTGCTGGCCGGCAACGCCATGGGACGGCGCGCGACCTACATGTATGGGGCGACCCTGCCGAAGGACGCCAAGGGCCACGTGGACGCGGGCCTCGGCAAGGCGGTGTCCATGGGCCCGGTCAGCCTGGTGCCCAATACGATCAGCATCCGCGAGACCGGCGAGCGGCTGACCATCGACGGGGTGGAGATCGTCTTCCAGGTGACGCCGGACACAGAGGCGCCGGCGGAGATGAACTTCTTCTTCCCGCAGTTCGGGGCGCTGTGCATGGCCGAGAACTGCACGTGCCAACTACACAACCTCTACACGCCCCGCGGCGCGCAGGTGCGCGATGCGCGGGCCTGGAGCCACTACATCAACGAGGCCGCCGATATGTTCGCGGCCGACAGCGAGGTGCTGTTCGCCAGCCATCACTGGCCGCGCTGGGGCTCCGGCGACGCCGACCGGTTCCTGCGGCTGCAGCGCGACCTCTACAAGTACATCCACGACCAGACGCTGAGGATGGCCAACCACGGGCTGACGCCGATCGAGATCGCCGAGCGGATGGCGCTGCCCCCGACGCTGGCGGCCGAATGGCATACCCGCGGCTACTACGGGACGCTGAACCACAACACCAAGGCGGTCTATCAGCGCTACCTCGGCTGGTTCGACGGCAACCCGGCCAACCTGCACAAGCTGCCGCCGGTGGAGGCGGGTCAGCGCTACGTCGAGGTGGCGGGCGGCGCCGCGGCCCTCCTGGAGAAGGCGCGGGCGGCCTATGGGCGCGGCGAATACCGCTGGGTGGCGGAGCTGGTGAACCACCTGGTGTTCGCCGATCCGGCCAACACCGAGGCCCGGGCGCTGCAGGCCGACGCCCTGGAGCAGATGGGCTATCAGGCCGAGAGCGGGCCATGGCGGGCCTTCTACCTCACCGGGGCGCAGGAACTGCGCAATCCGCGCCCGGCGTCGGCCACGCCCCGGCAGGGAGCGGCCGGCCAGCTTCGGGCGCTGCCGGGCGACGCCCTGCTGGAAAGCCTTTCGGTGCGGCTGAACGGCGAGAAGGCCGGGGCGAAGGCGATCGCGCTCACCGTGGCGTTCAGCGACGTTGGCGAGCGGTTCGCGGTCAGTGTCGAGAACGCGGTCCTGCATCATGCCGCGGGCGACGGCGGGCCGGTTGTGACCCTGACGCGGGCGGCGCTGATCGCTCTGGTGATTGGAGAAACAACGCTGGAGGCGGCGACGGCCGACGGGACGGTGAGCGGCGCGGGCGCCGGCGCGCTCGGCGAGCTCCTTCCTCTGCTGGACCGGTTCGATTTCTGGTTCGAGATTGTCGCGCCCTGAAGGAGCGCCCATCTTGGCGGCTGAGTTTCACGGGAGATTGCGATGAGCCACGTCACCTACAAGGTCGTCCAGCATGACGGCGGCTGGGCCTACACGGTCGATGGCTCCTATTCCGAGACCTTTCCGAACCACGACGCGGCGCTGAAGGCGGCCAGGCGGGCGGCCGGCGAGCAGCGGATCAGCGGCAACACCCACGGCATCGTCTACGAGGACGCCAACGGCCAGGTGCATGAGGAGCTCTCCGACGGCGCCGACCGGCCGCAGACGGACGTGGAAGGCTAGGCCGCCGCCTTAGCGCCGCGGTTGTTCATCTCGTCGCCGGCGTTGGCGGGCAGGCGGGCGAACCAGAAGAGCGAGATCAGGGTCCCGGCGCCGAAGATGGCGAAGGCCGGCGCGACAGTGGCGCCGGTCAGGTGGGTCTCGCCGCGCGAGATCATCAGGAAGTGCAGCAGGGTGGCGGCCAGGCCGATGCTCACCGACTGCATGAACTGCTGAGCGATGGAAGCCGTGGTGGTGCCCCGGCTCATCTGATCCTGCTCCAGATCCGCGTAGGCCATGCCGTTCAGGCTGGTGAACTGCAGCGAGCGGAAGAACCCCCCGATGGCCAGCGTGGCCATGATGATCCAGTGCGGCGTGTCGATCTTGAAGACGGCGTAGATCATGTAGGTCGCCGCGCAGATCAGGCCGTTGACGATCAGCACCGTGCGGAAGCCGTAGCGGCGCAGGATCGGCGGGGCGGTGGTCTTCATGACCAGGGCGCCGACCGCGGAGATGAAGGTCATCAGGCCGGCGGCGAAGGCGCTCATGCCAAAGCCCACCTGCAGCAGCATGGCCAGCAGGAACGGCGTCGCGCCCGGCACCAGGCGGAAGAAGGCGCCGCCCAGCACCGAGGCCTGGAAGGTCGGAATCCGGAAGATGCTGAGGTCGATGATGGCGTGCGGGTTGTTGCGCGCGTGGGCGTAGTAGACGCCCAGGCAGGCGAGGCCGCCGGCGAACAGGCCCGCCACGGCCAGAGGCGGCATGACGTTGCGGCCCAGGTTCTCGAACCCGAAGATCAGGCCGGCCAGGCCGAAGCCGGTGAGGAAGATGCCGGGCCAGTCGATGGGCGAGACGGCCTGTTCCTTCACATTGGGCACGAAGGCGCGGACCAGCAGCACGCCGGCCAGCGCGATCGGCAGGTTGAGGAAGAAGATCCAGCGCCAGCTTACGAAGGTGACGATGGCGCCGCCCAGCACCGGGCCGATCACCGGTCCCAGCAGCGCTGGCATGGTGACCACCGACATGGCGCCGACCAGCTCGCTCTTGGGCGTGGTGCGCAACAGCACCAGGCGTCCGACGGGCCCCATCATGGCCCCGGCGCAACCCTGCAGCAGGCGTGCGGCGATCAGCTGGGGCAGGGTGTTGGCGAAGCCGCAGGCGGCCGAGGTGAGCGCATAGGAGACCATGGCCACCATGAAGATGCGCTTGGCGCCGAAGCGGTCAGCCATCCAGCCGGAGATCGGCAGGAACACCGCAGACGCCAAGAGGTACATGGTGATGGCGACGTTCAGCCGAAGCGGCTCCACGTGCAGCGCGCGGGCCATGGAGGGCAGGGCGTTGTTGATCGACGTGGCGTTCAACGTCTGCATCATCAGGGCCATCCCGATGATCGCTGGGATCACCCAGCCGCGCAGCGCCACGTCCTTGTCGGTGTTGAGGATCGCCGCAGCGTCGGCGCCGCCCTCGTCGAGGATGTCTTCGGCCAGGATTTCGTCGGCTCGGGTGGTGGTCATGCCTCGGCGCTCGCCAGGCGGAGCAGGGGGGCGGCGGCGGCCATCAGGGCGTCGCGCTCGGCGGCGGTGAGGCCCACCAGGCGCGCGGCCAGCCAATCGTTGCGGTGGCGCTGGATGGCTTCGAGCTTGCGCAGCCCCGCGGCGGTGACGGAGAGGCCCGAGCGGCGACCGTCCTGCGCGTCTTCGGTGCGGGTGAGCCAGCCGGCCGCCTCCAGGCGCTTGATGTGGCCGGACATCGTGGGGCGCGAGACCTGCTCGAAATCGGCGATCGCGCTGACGCCCGCGCCGGGGTTCTTCTTGATGTAGCCCAGCACGATGGCGTCCTGAGCCGAGAGCCCGACCTTCTGGGCCTCGGCGCGCAGGCGGCGCGACACCCGCAGCAGCGGCCCGCGCAGGGCTTCGGCCAGGACCGAGATGTCGACGGGTTCAAGCAGCGCCGTGGGCATGGAGACTCGTAGATAGTTAGGTTGTCGAACTATCTATAGGAGACGCCGCTGCCGGGATCAAGCGATGCGTGGGCGAACGACCTGCGGTATGGCGACCGGCGCGCGACGCGGCTTATGAAGGCCGGATGCTGAGACCGCTTCCCATCGCCCTGTCCCTCGTCCTGGTGGCCGCCGCGGCCCAGGCGTCGCCCGCAGATATCGCGGCCGCAACGCCGACCATCGAGCGCGCCGACGCCGACTGGCTGCCGGCGATGAAGGCCAAGGATGCGGACAAGCTGGCGGAGGCCTACGCGGATGACGGCGTCTTCGTGCTGGCCAACGGCCAGACCGTGGTCGGCAAGGGGGCGATCGCCGACTTCTACCGCAAGCGCCTGGCCGACGGCTCGCGGGTGCTGGATGGCGCCATCCTTCGGGACGGCCTGGCCGAGGCGACCGGCGGCCTGATCCTGGAATGGGGCCACGGCGGCTCGACCCGTGTTGACGCCACGGGCAAGACTTCGAAGAGCGGCGGCCCCTACATGACCGTCTGGAAGCGAGGCGCGGACGGATCCTGGCGGATCGTCCGCAACCTCGTGTTCTAGATCAGAGGACGCCCAGCATCTCCGCGACCAAGGGGTGGCGGACGATGTCGCGGTCAGCCAGGCGGACGACGGCGATGTTGCTGACCGGCTCCAGCTTCTCGGCCACGGTGCGCAGGCCGGAGAACTCCGGCAGGAGGTCCGACTGGTCCGGGTCGCCGGTGACCACCATGGTCGAGTGCCAGCCGAGCCGGGTCAGCAGCATCTTGAGCTGGGTGTAGGTGCAGTTCTGCGCCTCATCGATGACGATGAAGGCGTTGTTCAGGGTGCGGCCCCGCATGAACCCGACGGGGGCGATCTCGATGGCGCCTTCGGCCATGAGCGCGCGGACGCGCTTCATGGAGAGCCGGTCGGAGAGCGCATCGTAGAGCGGGCGCAGGTAGGGGGCGAGCTTGTCCTCTGCGTCGCCGGGCAGGTACCCGATCGATTCTCCCGCTTCCACCGCTGGACGGGAGAGCACGATGCGCCCGACTGAGCCGGACTCGAGCGCCTCCACCGCCTTGGCGATGGCGAGGTAAGTCTTGCCTGTGCCGGCCGGGCCCAGCGCCATGACCAGGTTCTTTGCGTCGATGGCCTTGATCAGCTCTTCCTGACCGGGCGATTTGGCTTTGATGGTCTTGAGGTAGCCCTGATCGCGGTCGTCATTCGAATGGGCGAGCGGCGACCAACCCCTTTCGAGCGGCAGCCGGCGGATTTTATCGTCACCGGCAAACTGTCCCGCATCGAACGCGCCTTCGCGCATTTGTCGCTTCTGGGCTCGCTTGGTCATCAACAGCCTCCGTTGACCCCGCAAAGCGCGGGGCAAGAAAAAAGGGCGTCTCCGCAGTGGAGCGCCCTTGGGTCGAACAGGAGAGGGATGGAGAGGCGGCGTGCGAATCCGGGTGGATCGCTTTGGGATGCGGATCCGGGCGGAGATGCCCGTAAGAACAACAAACTCAGCGCCATCAACTCCATCCAGCGCGAGGCGCGAACCGAAACCGGCCCGCGTAGTCCGAGAAGGCTATCGCCCCTTCGAATCGCCCGACTAGAATGATCCTAACTTGGTTTCCAAACCATTAAATGCGCGGATTGTCGCAAGAAACGGGGTGTGCGGATGACTGTTTACAACTTAGGCAATGTGACACCTGAATTACCAAACGATGACGAATACTGGATTGCGCCGACGGCTGCGGTTATGGGGCGAGTGATTCTCAAGAAGAACGCGTCGGTCTGGTGGGGCGCAACTCTGCGCGGCGACAATGACCCGATCACCATCGGAGAAAACTCCAACGTGCAGGACGGCTCGGTTCTGCACACCGACACCGGCTCGCCGCTGACCATCGGGGCCAATGTGACGGTGGGCCATCTGGTGATGCTGCACGGCTGCACGATCGGCGACAATTCGCTGGTCGGCATCGGCTCGATCATTCTGAACGGCGCGAAGATCGGGAAGAACTGCCTGATCGGCGCCAACTGCCTGATCACCGAAGGCAAGGAGATCCCGGACAATTCGCTGGTGATGGGCGCGCCCGGCAAGGTGGTGCGCGAGCTGTCGTCGGAGCAGGCGGCGGTGATGGCGGCGGGGTCGCTGCACTACGTGGAGAACTGGAAGCGCTATCGGCGCGAGCTCAGCGAGGCTTGACGGACCTTACGTCGCGCGCCGAGCGTGGGTGAAAATTGGGAGGACGCCATGGCCTATGAGTTCGTGAAGGTGGAGCGCGAGGGGCCGGTGACGGTGTTCACGCTCAATCGCCCCGAGGTGATGAACGCGCTGCACTCGCCCGCCCACTTCGAGCTGGGCGAGGCCTTCGACGCCTTCGCGGCCGATCCGGAGCAATGGGTGGGCATCGTCACCGGGGCCGGCGAGCGGGCGTTCTCGGCCGGCAATGACCTCAAGCACCAGGCGACCGGCGGCAAGATGGGTAGTCCGCCGTCGGGGTTCGCCGGGCTGACCAGCCGGTTCGACCTGACCAAGCCGCTGATCGCGGCGGTGAACGGGGTGGCCATGGGCGGCGGGTTCGAGATCGCGCTGGCCTGCGACATCATCGTGGCCTCGGAGGCGGCGATCTTCGCCCTGCCGGAACCGCGCGTGGGCCTGGCGGCCCTGGCCGGCGGCCTGCACCGGCTGCCGCGCGCCATCGGCACCAAGCGGGCGATGGGGATGATCCTGACCGGGCGGCGGGTGAGCGCGGCGGAGGGCCACGAGCTGGGCTTCGTCAACGAGGTCGTGGCGCCGGGTGAGCTGATGACGGCGGCGCGGCGCTGGGCGGCGCAGATCGCGGAGCTGTCGCCCATGTCGGTGAGGGCGTCGAAGCAGGCGGTCTACCAGGGGCTGGACGAGCCCAGCCTGGAAGCCGCGCTGAAGGGCCAGAACCGCTATGAGGCGGTGGCGGCGCTCTACAAGAGCGAGGATTTCGTGGAGGGGCCGCTGGCCTTCTCGCAGAAGAGGGCGCCGGCGTGGAAGGGGCGCTAGGGGGAGGCCTTCGAAGCTACTTCTCGTTCCACGGCCGCTCGCCAAGGAAACGATATTGGCTGATCCTCTTGGGTCTGTTCGCAAGCATCATCGCATTTGTGGTGCTGCTCGAACCGCTGTTGACAGTGTTCCTGCCCCGGTTCGTCACCATGGTTCCTGTGTTGGCGGCGGCGCTTTGGCTGCATCTGGCGAACACTGCGCGAAGACTGCACGACCGCGGCAAGTCAGCCTGGTGGGTGATTGTCTTCGTGGGCTGTCCCGTCGTGTCGGGGACGCTCCGTGAGATGATGTTGGTTGCTGGCGCTCAGGCGGACGGGCCGGGCAGTCTGTTGGCGTTGATAAGTTCCGCCTTCTCGCTGTGGGCCTTGATCGAGTTGGGCTTCATGAAAGGCACGGTGGGCTCGAACCGGTTCGGCGAGGATCCCTTGTCGCCGATCGGCGAGGTTTTCGCCTAGCGCTTGCCAGAAAGTGACGCCTGCGTCAGGTTCCGCTTCAACTAAACCCTGATCAGGAAGCGGCCTCGTGGACAGCTACGACTACATCATCATCGGCGCGGGCTCGGCGGGCTGCGTGCTGGCCAATCGGCTGAGCGAGGACGCCGACAAGCGGGTGCTGCTGCTGGAGGCGGGCGGCAAGGACAAGTCGCCGATGATCCACATGCCGGCTGGGGTCGGCGGCCTGATCGGCAAGGCGGGGCCGGCCAACTGGGGCTTCTGGACCGAGCCGGAGCCGAACCTCAACGACCGCAAGCTGTGGTGGCCGCGGGGCAAGGGGTGGGGCGGCTCGTCCTCGATCAACGGCATGATCTACATCCGCGGCCACGCGCGCGACTACGACCAATGGCGGCAGATGGGCCTGTCCGGCTGGGGCTATGCGGACGTGCTGCCTTACTTCAAGCGCTCGGAGAGCTTCGAGGGCGGGCAGGACCCGTGGCACGGCGGCGACGGGCCGCTGAAGGTCACCAAGGCGCATTCGCCCAACCCGATCTACTCGGCGGCGATCGTGGCCGGCGGCGAGGCGGGCTTTCCGCTGACGGGGGACTTCAATGGCTTTCAGCAGGAGGGCTTCGGGCCCTACCAGCTCACCATCCACGACGGGCAGCGGTGGAGCGCCGCGCGCGGCTATCTGCACCCGGTGCTGAGCCGGCCGAACCTGACCTGCCTGACGGGCGCGCGGACCACGAAGATCGTCGTCGAGGGCGGCCGGGCGACCGGCGTCGAGATCTACGACGAGGCGACGAAAGCTCGTCGGGTCATCCAGGCGTCGGGTGAGGTGCTGCTCTCAGCCGGCGCGGTGCAGTCGCCGCACATCCTGCAGCTCTCCGGCATCGGCGATCCGGAGGAGCTGGCGGCGCATGGCGTGCCGGTGGTGCATCCGCTGAAAGGCGTTGGCGCCAACCTGCAGGACCACCTGGACGTCTGCATGAGCTGGGAGTGCCCCAAGCCGATCACGCTCTATTCCCTGCGCAAGGGCCTGATCAAAACCTTGGCGATCGGGATCAACTACATGCTGTTCCGCAAGGGGATCGGCCGCGAGAACATGCTGGAGTCCGGCGCCTTCCTGCGCTCGCGCCCCGACCTCGACCGGCCGGACCTGCAGGTCCACACGGTGCTGGCGATCATGCAGGACCACGGCAAGGTGGCGGTGTCCAAGGACGGCTTCACCTTCCACGTCTGCCAGCTGCGGCCGGAGAGCCGTGGCCGGGTCGGGCTGAAGTCCGCTGACCCGATGGACGATCCGGCGATCTTCGCCAACTACCTCGACCGCGAGGAAGACCGCCGGGCGATCCGCGAAGGCGTGCGGATGATGCGCAAGGTGGCCGAACAGCCGGCGCTCAGGCCCTACATCACCGCCGAATATGCGCCGGGCGCGGGCGTGCAGACCGACGCCGAGATCGACGCCTGGGTGAAGCAGACCGCCGAGACGATCTACCACCCGGTCGGCACCTGCCGGATGGGCGTGGCGGGCGATCCGATGGCGGTGGTGGACGCCGAGTGCCGGGTGCAGGGGCTGAAGGGCCTCCGCGTCATCGACGCCTCGGTCATGCCCACCCTGGTGGGCGGCAACACCAACGCGCCAACCATCATGATCGCCGAGAAGATCTCCGACGTGATCCGCGGCCGCGCGGCGCTCTCGCCCGAGGACGCTCCGGTCTATGGCGACGCCCAGCAGGCGGCCTGAGCGTCCGCGCCCATCTCAGGCGGTCTTGAGGCGCCGCTCCAATGGGCGGCGCCAGCGCTCGCCGTCGCTGACGAAACCGTTGTCGGCGTAGAGATGGCGGACCGGCCCGTTGCGGCTGGTCTCGACGATGCGGGCCACCGCCTCGTCCTCCCGCTCGGCCATCGCCTCCAGCACGAAGGCCAGGAGACGCAGTTCGACGCCCAGGCCGATCACCCGGCAGCTCATGACGAACGCGACGATCTCGGGGCCCTCGACCACGGCGGCGGCCACCAGCCCGTAGTCGCCGAAGCGGTCGCGGCAGCGGGCGGTGAAGACCGAGCCCGCCTCGGCGCGTCGGGCCAGGTCACGCTCCGCAAACGTCGCGCCCGTGGTGTTGAACTGCGTCGTGCGCTGGAAGAGTTCTGCGACACGGATGAGGTCCGGGCCGCCGCTCGGACGCTCCAGGCCGTAGTCCACCTGCAGTGACGCCAGGAACTCCTGCGGGTCGCCGGCGGCCGTGCGCTCGCGGTCGCGGTCCAGCTGCGCCTGCACCAGCCCGGTCCGTTCGGCCGCCTCGGCGGTGACCGCCAGCACCTGGAACCGCGGATCGCATAGCAGTGTGCGGCGCAGGGAAAACGGATCCTCGCCCAGCACGTCGACCTGCGGCAGGGCCTGGCGGATGCGCTCCCGCTCCACGGGGTGATCGTCGATGAACACGAAGGCGTCCAGGGCGAAGCCCAGCTCCTCGGCGATCGAAGCAATGTTGGCCGCCTTGTCGTCCCAGTTCACCCGCCAGGTCACGAAGTCGTCCGGCGTCAGCAGCCGGTCGTGGGGATAGTGGTCCTCGTACCGCCAGAGCTCGCGCACCAGCGCCTCGTCATTCTTGCTGACGCAGGCCAGCAGGACGCCGCGCGCCTTCAACGCCTTCAGCGCCTCATGCAGGCCGAAATAGAGCCCGATGTAGGAATTGTGGCCGCTGATTTCCGGCGTCCAGGCGAAAGGCGCGCCCGTCTCGGCCAGCACCCCGGGCCACAACATGCCGTCGAGATCGACGATGACGCACTTCTTGCGCTCCAGACCCATCAGCACGCTCAGCATGTCCATGTGGGCCTTGGCCGCCACGGCCTCGCGGCGGTAGGGCTGGCCGCCCAGCTCGGCGACCAGCGGCGCGGCGTCGGGGAACGCGCCGTGCACCGCCGCCAGCTCGCCCGGCGGCCGCTGCAGCATCCAGCCGGGCGATCCGAAGTGGCTGAATCCCACAAGCCCGTCGTCGAGCAGACGCGCCGAGCCCTCGGCGTTGATCGCCGCAGCGATGTCGACCACATGGACGGAGCTGTAGAGGGCGGCAAGCTGTTCGAGCCCCTGGTTCAGCGCGCGGAAGCGGTTTCGGTGTCCCTGAGGGCCGCGATCGGCCAGGCCGAGCGGCTGGACCGTCGGCTCGGGCAGGCCGTCGATCAGGATGGGCGCGTCGCTGTGCGCTCGCAGGCCCTCGATGACGTGGCGGGCCTCCGCCAGGTAGATCGCCGCCGGGTCGCCCCCGGCCGCCGCGGCGCGCCGCGCGACCACGTGGCGCGAGCGAAGCGCGCCGACCAGGATCGCCTGGTGCGGCCGCTCCGCCGCCAGGCGCAGGTCGTCGGGGAAACTCGCGGCCACCCGCAAGTCGACGCCGCGCGAGGCGGCCTCGCGGCGCAGGAAGTCGGCCTCCATCTGGAGGTCGCAATCGCCGAACAGCAGGACGTCCCAGCGGTGCGCCTTGGGCCGGCCGAGATCGTCGGCGGCCAGCGGCGCGGCGACCGACCAATAGGCCTCGCCGCCCTCGCGCGCCGTCCGCCGCAACGTGTCCAGCGCCTCGCCGGGGTCGCGGCCGTGCAGGGCGTTCAGCTGCTCCGCAACGGCCTCGGCTTCGGCCGCCGCGTCCTGGTCGGTGAGCACGCCGCGCTCCATCAGGCTGGCCAGACAGCCGGCCAGGGTGTCGGGGTCGATGCCGAGCCCGGCGCGAAGCTCGCCGATCTCGCCGGGCATATCGCGCGGCGTCGCGAACCATTCGACAATGCCGGCGACGTCACGATCGACCAGCAGCCGAAGGTGGCTGATGGCGTGGACGATCAACACGCGATCGGCCTCGAGGGAGGCCAGATGCACATAGCTGGAACGCCGGATCAGCATTGGAGATGGCCTCGGGACAGGGCTAGGCGGAGGCGCTGGCCCGGCCCCGCGTCCAGGCGTCGAGCTTGGTCTGGGCCGCGGCGCCGCCGAGGAAGGAGAGGAGGACGTAGCGGCGGCCCTTCAGCACGGGGGCGGCCTCGTGCAACAGGGAGGCGGAGAAGACGATCGCGCTGCCGGCCGGGGGGCTGTAGCGGTGGTCGTCGAACTCCGGGAACAGCAGCTCGCCACCCTCGTACTCGTGGGTGTTCAGGTTCAGCGAGATGGCGAATTCGCGAAACGCCGTATGCGGGGCCGCGTCGTCGCGATGGCGCTTAAAGTAGCCGCCGGTGTCGTCGTAGCGCGCCAGCAGGATGCGGTCGCTGAAGGCGATGTTCACCTGGAACGCCCGTTTGATCTCCGGCGCGACGCGGCTGGCGATCAGGCTCACCACCTCGTCGTGCAGCGGCCCCCCCGGCGCGAGCTCGATGTCACGTCGGCGCTTCTTGGTTTCGTCGAGCTTTGCGTAGGCAGCGCCGTCGGCGAAGGCGGCCATAGCGCCAGGGAGATGGGGCGAGGCCTCGAAGTGGGCGATCAGCGCCTCGCAGTCGGATGCCGAGGCCACGTTTGGGATGATCAGCACCGGCGCCGAGGACGTGCAGCGTCGCGACGGCTCGGCGACGATCCGGTGCGCGGCCTGCTGGAGCCAGGCGGAGAGATCGGCGCCCTCGGCGAGGCCGAGCAGGTCAACGACCCGGCCGGTGCGATCGATCAGGATCGCGGCCGGCTCGCCCCCGAGCTTCAGGGACGCCAGGCTCACGGCGTCGCTCACATAGACGATCCGGTCTTCGACCTCGGGGTGGCTGCCGAGGCCGCCCGAGAAGCTGTCGAAGGTGGCGAGCGGGACGACGTCGAGGTTCGCCTGCTGTATCTGCGCCGCCGCCGCGCGGACCTTGCCGAGAACGCGATCCACCGTCCGGGGCGGCAAGGCGCTGAGGATCACGAGGAGCGCCGGCCGGCCGGCCTGGTCGTCCAGCGAATAGAAGTGGCCCGCCGCCGTCGCCCCGATGATCTCGGGGACCCGGTCGCCTATGGAAAGTTGCAACGGCCCCGTTCCCCGACCTCAGGAACAGGGAAGGTCGGGGTGAATCGCGGCGGGTCGATTGCAGGCGCTTTGCCGGCCCGTTTCAACCGTTTCTGTTCAGCGCGTTCCGATCACTTGGCTTGGGGTTGGACTTCCACCCGGAACGCCTTGGCGTCGCTCAGCACCAGTTGGGCCGCGTGTTGCACGTCGGCGATGGTGATCTTCTCGGTGCCCGGGACGATGTGGCGGATGAACTCCAGCTTGCGCGGGTCGGCCTGGGCCCCGGAGAGCTCCTGCAGCCAGTACTGGTTGGTCACCCGGCTCTTCTCCAGGCGCTCCAGGCGAGGCTTCTTGGCCCGGTCCAATTCGTCGGCGCTGACCGGCTTGGTCCGAAGGTCGGCGGCGATCTTGTCCACGTCGCGGAAGAAGCCGTCGAGCTTGGCCGGCGGGACCTCGACGCTGGCGCTCAGATAGCCCCAGCCGGTCCAGGTGAGGCTGTGGTTGTAGCTCACCGAGGGCGAGTAGGTGGCGCCCTGGGCCTGGCGCAGCTCCTCGATCATGCGGATGTCGATCACCTCGCCCAGGATGTCGTTCTCCAGCGCCTGCTGGGGATTGGCCCACAGGTCGTTGGTGGGCCAGGCGACGAGGCCGATGGCCTGGTCGGCGCGGCCCTTGTGGGTCAGCACCAGGGGCTGGGCGTTGTGGGCGGGGAAGCCGATGCGCTTCTGCGCGTCGGAGGGCGCGGCGATCGGCCGGCGGGCCGGCAGGGCGCCGAAGGTGCGGGCGACCGCCTCGATGGCCTTGTCGACGGTGATGTCGCCGACGATCACCACCTCGATGGGGTCCGACGCCAGGTGGGGCGCGACCTGGGCCTGCAGGTCAGCGAGCTGGGCCTTGGCGATGTCGTCGCGGCCCGGGAAGGTGAAGCGCCGGTCGCCGGCGTGCAAGAGGCCCGCGAGCTCGCGGCCGAGCACGCCTGAATCGGTGGATTCGATGCGGTCGTGGACGGTGCGGCCGTTGCTCTGCAGCCGCTTGAACGCCTCGCCGCGCCAGCCCGGATCGGTGACGTAGGCGGCCAGCACCTGCATCTGGGTGGGCAGGTCATCGGTGCGGGTGTCGCCGGCCAGGACGAAGGCGTCCTCGCCGATGGCGAAGCGCGCGCCATAGGTCTTGGACGCCAGGACGCGCTCGGTATCCTCGTTATCGATCTGCTTGAAGCCGCCCTCGATGAAGGCGTTGCCGAAGTAGGCCAGGCTCTGACGGTCGCTGGGCGCCTGCTGCAGGCCCTGACCGATGTTGACCCGGACCATCACCTCGTCGTTGCGGAACTTGGTGGGTTTCACGGTCAGGCGCACGCCGTTCTCGAAGCGCATGAACACCGTGTCGAGGTCGGCGATCTCCTTGGTCTCCACGACCTTGCCGGGCGCGCCGAAGGCCAGGTAGGGCCAGGCGACTTCGTGCGGCGCGACGGGCGCGGCGACGGCGGTTTTCACGGACGAGGCGTATTCCGCCAGGATCGCGCTCTCGTCGCCCGGCACCGGCTTGGGCGAGGCCATGAACACCAGCGGGCCCTGGCCGGCGAAGGCGGCTTTCAGCGCGGCGGAGACCGTGTCGGCCTTCAGGCCCTTCACCGCGGCCTCGAACATGGCGAGATCCTGGGCCGGGCTGGTGACCACCTCCTGGTCGCCGATGGAGCCGGCGATTTCCTCGGCGATCTGGGCCGGGCGGCGGGTGGCGGCGCCGGCCACGGCGGCCTGAGCATTGGCGCGGACCTCGGCGATCTCGCGGTCGAGTTCGTCCTGGCGAACGCCGTACTGCACGGCGCGGCGTTCCTCCTGATCGACGGCGGCCAATGCCGTGCGCCAGCGGTCCGGTTCGGTGATCACATTCATCGAGGTGATCTCGGCGGAGTGCGCCTGGTCGTTCTTGCCGGCGGCGGCGGCCAGGAACGGCGGGCTGGGCGAACGCGCCATGGCCGACAGCCGGCGATTGAGCACGGCGAAGCCGAGCTGTTCGATCAGGTCGTCCTTGCGCTTGGCGACACGGTCGGGCGCCAGGTCCGGCGGGCGGATCCAGGCCACCTGCATGCGCAGGGAGGTCCCCGGCACGACCACCAGCTTCGCCTCCGTCTTGCGCGGCGCGATCTGGCCCAGGTTGGGCTCGGCGCCCGCCGGGCCGACGGCCTTCCAGTCGCCGAAGCGGGCCTTGATCTTGGCCTCCATGGCGGCCGGGTCGAAGTCGCCCACCGCCACCAGCACGGCGCGCTCGGGACGATAGTAGTGATGGTAGAAGTCGGCGATCAGGCTGGCCGGCGCGTGCTGCAGCACATCGACCTTGCCGATCGGCAGGCGGTTGGGGAGCAGTTGGCCGGGCAGGTCGAAGGCCTGGCCCGCCTTGAACACCTTCAGGCCAGGGGTATCGCTGACCCGTTCCTCAGAGAGCACGACGCCGCGCTCGTGGTCGACGGCTTCGGGGGCGATGGTCAGTTCCGAGGCGGCCTCGCGCAACAGCTTCAGCGAGGTGTCGACGGTGTCGTCGTCGGTCTTCGGCAGGTCGAGCTTGTAGACGGTCTCGTCGACATTGGTCGACGCGTTGGTGTCCGCGCCGAACGCCAGGCCATGGCGCTCGAGGATCTTGATCATCTCGTTCTCGGGCACCGCCTTGGAGCCCTTGAAGGCCATGTGCTCGAGGAAGTGGGCGAGACCCTGCTGGGCGTCGCTCTCCATCAGGGAGCCTGCGTCGAAGCGCAGGCGGAGCGAGGCTTCGCCCTTGGGGATCACCTGGCGCTTGATGGCGTAGCGCATGCCGTTGGGGAGCGAGCCGAAGCGGATGTCGGGGTCGGCGGCGACGTCGGACCTGGCCTGCGGCCAGACGCCCGGCGGCAGCTTCTGCATCGTCGAAGCGGACGCTTCGGCGCCCAGCTTCGGCAAATGCGGCAGGTGCGGCATGCTGAGCGCCGCGGCCGAGCCTGCGATGATGAGGGAGACGGCGGCGCCGAGCATCAGGGTGGCGCGCGGGGAACGGATCATAAAAAGGTCCTGAAGTGGGTCCGACAGTAACCGGCACCATCGCCAAGCGCTGTGGCGGGGACAAGGCGCCATGAGGGCGTGGTCGCGCAAGTGCGGCAAAGCGCTTAAATGAGGCCAATGACCGAGTCCCGCTTCGAAGAGACCCCGCCGCAGCCGACTCCCTGGTCGGGCGACCCAGCCCCCGCGCCCGACGAACGCCCCACCCACGAGCCGGTGTTCAACGCGCCGTGGCAGGCGGTGGCGGTGGTGGTGCTGATCGTCGGGGGCTATGCGCTGCAAACCCGGTTTCCGGTTTACGCGGTGGAGAACGCCTACGCCTTCGCCCCGATCAACCTGACGCTGCCCGGGCGCTGGCCGACGGTGATCACGGCGATCTTCCTGCACGGCGGCTGGGCGCACGCCATGATGAACGGCGCGTTCGCGCTGGCCTTCGCCGCGCCCGTCGCGCGGCTGTTCGGGCCGAAGATCGAGGGCGCGCTGCTGTTCTTCAGCTTCTATTTCCTGACCGGCGTGCTGGCGAACCTGGGCTACGCGGCCCTGCATCCCGGCGGGGTGATCCCGGTGGTCGGGGCGTCGGGGGCGGTGTCCGGCCTGATGGGGGCCGCCGCGCGGCTGATCGGCGGGGAAGGGCGGCCCGGGCCGATGTTCTCACGGCCTGTGCTGGCGCTGGGCGGCGGATGGCTGGTGGTCAACCTGATCTTCGCGGTGATCGGCGCCTCGTTCATTCCGGGCGGCGGCAGCGCCGGCGTCGCCTGGGAGGCTCACCTGGTGGGCTTTGCCGTGGGCGTGCTGTTGATCGGCCTGTTCGGGCGGCTCGCGCCCAAGGCCCAGATCTAAGCCTCTCACGCCAGGCGAGGCGGGTTTCGCCCGTCATGAACCGCGGCTAGCCTCGCACCGGCAAAGCGGGGGAGCGCGCGATGAATCGGTTGGTGGCGGGGCTGATCGGCGTGGTGGCTCTGCTGGCTGTGGGGCCGGCGCTGGCCGCCAATCCGGCGGACGCGGGCCTGGGCAAGCTCAAGCACATCATCGTCATCTTCCAGGAGAACCGGTCGTTCGATCACTACTTCGGCGCGCTGCCCTATGCGCCGGGATCGCCCTATCACGGCTCGAAAAGCTGCGCGCCGGGCGACCACGCCTGCGTCGACGGTCTGACCTGCAAGCCCGGCGCGAAGGGCCTGGTCTGCGCCGAGTGGAACGCCCACGCCGACGGCCGACGCGTCTACGCCTATCACGCGGCCACGCGGTGCATCGTGCCGGACCTCGACCACGAGTGGGTGGGCAGCCACAAGGACGTCAACTTCAAGCACCCGGAGCTGGCGCTGAGCCGGCCGCTGAACGACGGCTTCGTGATGCAGAACGACATCATGGCGCCGGACACTCACCGCACCGGCCCCGCCGACGGCGGCCGCGCCATGGCCTACTACGATCAGACCGACATCCCGTTCTACTATGACGTGGCCGAGACGTTCGCGATCAGCGACCGCTACTTCGGCTCGGTGCTGGGGGCGAGCGACCCGAACCACGCCTTCCACCTGGCCGGCAGCTTCTTTGGGCACCTGACGGACGAGGCCAAGGGGCCGCCGCGGCCGGACGGCTATAAGCCCCTCGGCGGGACGATCTACGACAAGCTCGACGCCGCCGGCGTGAGCTGGGGCGAGAGCTATCAGGACGTGCCGGAGGGCGCGGCCTACCGCCGGTTCATCTCGCTCACCGACCCGAGCCAGAACGATCCGCACTTCATGCGCCACGTCGAGCTGCTGGACACGCTGAAGGGCGCGCCGGGGGCCAGGCCGTTGCCGTCAGTGGTCTGGGTCAACGCCTGGATCGGTTACTTCGACAAGGGGATGAAGACCAACAACGAGCATCCCTCGTCCGACATTCAGCGCGGCCAGGCCTGGGTTTCGGCCCTGCTGAACGACCTGCGCCACGGGCCCTACTGGAAGGACAGCGTGGTGCTGATCACCTACGACGAGGGCGGCGGCTTCTATGATCACGTCAAGCCCCCGGCCGCGCCGCAGATGGGGGCCCGCACGCCGGACGGGCTATCGCCGGGCGAATGCGCCGACGCCTCGCATCTGCCGGGGAGCGCCGCGCCGGGGCATGGAGAGAGCTGCTTCTTCGAACGCAAGATCGGCACGACCCACGACGAGGTCCTGCAGCTTTGCCCGCAGTACGAGCCGGGCAGGCCCTATCCGGCGGCCTGTCCCAGCTACGACCAGCTGGGGTTCCGCGTCCCCCTGATGGTCATCTCGCCCTTCGCCAAGAAGGCCTATGTCTCTCACCACGTCGCCGACCACGCCTCGCTGCTGGCGCTGATCGAGGCGCGGTTCCTGACCGGTCCGGACGGCAAGACTCAGCACCTGACCAAGCGCGACGCGGCCGCCTGGACGCTGACCGACATGTTCGACTTCGCGCATTCGCCGTCCTTGCAGGCGGAGTTCAGGCCGGCGGCGCCTCCAGCGCTGGATTGCACGCCGAAGTCGGGAACCGGGGTGGAGTGACGGTGCTTTCCTGAGGACCGCTCACGCGTGCGTGCGTTGAAGAGAACGTTGTTCTGCGCAACGCTCGATGCCTGAGAAGCCCGAAAACGAGGCCAAAACGCCAGGAGGTTCCGATGCTTGTGTCCCAGATCCTGCGATCGAAGGGCGACACGGTGTTCACGGTCAGTCCGGCCGACACCATCGCGGCGGTGGCGGCGCTGCTGCATTCCAGGCGGGTTGGAGCCCTGGTGGTCCTGGACGCGGAGCGGGTAGGCGGCATCGTCTCGGAGCGCGACGTGGTGCGCGCGGTGGCCGACGGTGGCGGCGCGGCGCTGGAGAAGCCGGTCTCCAAGGTGATGACCAAGGACGTGCTGTTCGCCCAGCCGGGCGAGACGGTGGACGCCCTCCTGAGCCGCATGTCGGACCGGCGGATCCGCCACCTGCCGGTGTGTCTGAAGGACCGCCTGGTCGGCATCGTCTCGATCGGCGACCTGGTGAAGTCGAAGATCAGCGAGGTCGAAGCCGAGGCCGACGGGCTGAAGGCCTATATCGCGGCGAGCTGAGTCACAGAATCAACGCCCGAGGCCGCGGCGTCGGCCAGGGAATAGGCCTCCAGCACCTGGGCTGTGGCGTCGCGGGCGCGCGCCAGGGCTTCGCGCAGCGCGCAGGCGGCCAGGTCGGGGCAATCGTCGCACTTGCGCAGGCCCATGCGCGGGCTGACGCACGGCGCCAGCGCCAGCGGGCCTTCGACGATTCGGATCACCTCGGCGAAGCTGATCTCGGCCGCGGGCCGTGAGAGGACATAGCCGCCGAACTTGCCGCGCCGGCTGGCGACCAGGCGGTTGCGGGCCAGCTCCAGCAGAATCGCCTCGAGGAATTTGCGCGGCGCGTCGGCGCGGATCGCCAGTTCGCCGGCGGTCAGCTGGGCGCCTTCGGCGCGGGCCAGCTCCACCATGGCCCGCAGCGCGTATCGGGTTTTCTGCGAGAGCATCGTCCCCCAAACACCTTCCTGACAGACCACCTTCTTGCGAGGGGCGGCCTCCTTCATACGGGGCGTGCTGGCGCACGCAAGCCATGGCTCCGCAGAGGGGAAAATCACTCCGCCTACAGCCTTTGGGAAAGACGGTGATTGACAGGCCCCAGGGCGGCCCGTAGATAGCCGCCTCCCGCTCGGGCGGGGCCAATTCGAGGCGGTCTGGAAGGGGTCAACAAGCCCCTTGCTTTTCTCCTCAAAATGGATATTTTCCCGAGCCTCAATCGAATCGCCACCGACTGTATGAGGGTTGCCCCTCGGCGGCCCGGTGCGGTCTTTACGCCAAATTCCGGAGTAATCCGGGGTGCGACGTGAATGTCCGAAAGGACCGATTGACACCACTGAGGTCGCCCACTAGAAGGCCGCCTCCGCCGACCACCGGCGCTAAACAGTGGGGCAGGGGAAACCCGGTCGGGTCTTTGACATCGTTGAATTGGAAAGAGAAACGCAGGCGGCGGTGTCCTGGCGGTTACCCTAACCAGGTAACCTCGACACTGACGAACTTGCGGTCTCTTGAAGACACACCATGAATATCAATTCCCTTGGGCTTCGGCCTCGGGGCATCGATGTGAATGGGAACTCGTCAAGAAATACGCAGACTATATGCCAGCTCAATTCTTCGGAATTGGGTAAGCTATAAGTCAGTGCTCAACTCAACCTGAGAGTTTGATCCTGGCTCAGAGCGAACGCTGGCGGCAGGCCTAATACATGCAAGTCGAGCGCACCTTCGGGTGAGCG
>Ga0105248_10000124_pt1 | contig 88479 bp, 80 predicted proteins | sample KBSS34metaG_FD_81524 | JGI IMG/M metagenome (GOLD analysis project Ga0105248, IMG submission 81524) | Switchgrass rhizosphere microbial communities from Kellogg Biological Station, Michigan, USA - KBS S3-4 metaG | ecosystem: Host-associated > Plants > Roots > Rhizosphere > Soil | place... | reverse complement strand
GAACTCTCGATCCTCGGCCTTGGCTCGGCTCTTCGGAACGACACGATCGCCACGAAGGGCGATGCGGCACTCGCGCTCAACCTGCTCGGCGCCCACCGCACGCTGGTCTGGTACATCTCGACCTACGCCGACCTGCAGCAGGGCCAGACACCGACTCTCGCCGATCTCACTCCGGGCTGGGTCACCCCGCTGCTGACGATGCTGGCTCTGGCCGGGATCGCCGCGGCGATCTGGCGTGGGCGCCGCTTCGGCCCGATCGTCGTCGAGAACCTGCCGGTCGTGGTGCGTGCCAGCGAGACGATGGAGGGCCGCGCCCGGCTGTACTCCCGCGCCCGGGCCAGGCTGCGTGCGCTCGACGCGCTGCGGATCGGCACCGTCGAGCGCCTGGCCCGGGCGGTCGGCCTGCCGCGTACGGCGGCGGTCGCCGAGGTGGTCAACGCGGTGGCGGCGTTGACTCGACGCGATCGAACGGCCGTCTCCGCCTTGCTGCTCGATGCCGTCCCGGCGAACGACGCCGAGCTCGTTCAGCTGTCTGACGAGCTGCTCACCCTCGAGGCCGACGTCGCCGCGACCCGGCCCGGGTCGTCGAACGCCGGCGAATCCCCAGAGAATGGACGACATGCCTGACAGTTCCGCACTCCGCGCCTCCTTGACCCAGGTCCGCACCGAGGTCGGCAAAGCCGTCGTCGGGCAGGACGGTGCTGTCACCGGAATGCTCATCGCGCTCCTGGCGAATGGGCACGTGCTGCTCGAGGGCGTGCCGGGTGTCGCCAAGACCCTGCTGGTTCGCGCGCTCAGTCGCGCCCTGAGTCTCGAGACCCGGCGGATCCAGTTCACCCCCGACCTGATGCCGGGCGACATCACCGGATCGGTGGTGTACGACCCGAAGAGCGGCGCCTTCGACTTCCGTGAGGGTCCGGTGTTCACCAACATCCTGCTGGCGGATGAGATCAACCGCACACCCCCGAAGACCCAGTCGGCGCTGCTCGAGGCGATGGAGGAGCGCCAGGTCTCGGCCGATGGGGTCACTCGGCCTCTTCCGGCGCCGTTCCTGGTCGCGGCCACGCAGAACCCGATCGAGTACGAGGGCACATACACGCTGCCCGAGGCCCAGCTCGACCGCTTCCTGCTCAAGCTCGTGCTCGACCTGCCCGAGCGCGATGCCGAGGTCGAGGTGCTGCGCCGGCACTCCGAGGGATTCGACCCGCGCGACCTGGCCGCCGCGGGCGTCACGCCGGTGCTCGATGCCGCAACGCTCGCGCAGGCGCAGGCCGATGTGCGCACGGTGACCATCAGCCCGGATGTCATGGCCTACGCCGTCGACCTGTCTCGCGGCACGCGCCAGAGCCCGTCGGTCAAACTCGGGGTCAGCCCGCGCGGAACCACCGCCCTGCTCGCCGCCTCCCGCGCCTGGGCCTGGCTGACCGGATCGCCCGGGGTCACCCCCGACCATGTGCAGACGATGGCGCTGCCGGTGCTTCGGCACCGCATCCAGTTGCAGCCGGAGGCCGAGCTCGAGGGCGTCTCGACCGACGCGGTGCTGCGCTCGATCCTGCAGCACGTGCAGGTGCCGATCTAGTGGCTCTGTCCGGCTGGTTCGCGGCGCTGCTCCTCGTGGGCGCCGTGCCGGTCGTCGCGTTCGACGGCTGGCCGGGATTCCTCGGCTGGCTCGGTGTCGTCGTGCTGCTGACCGCGATCGACTTGGGGCTCGCGGGCTCACCGCGCTCGCTGCGCTTCGCGCGCACGGTGCCGTCGCGGGTGCGCCTCGGTGAGACGGTCGAGAGTTCGCTACTGGTGACCAACACCGGGCGGCGGCGCGTGGTCGGCGTGCTCCGCGACGCGTGGCAGCCGTCGGCCGGCGCTCGGCCGGCGCGGCAGCCGATGCTGCTGCCGCCGGGGGAACGGCGGGCCTTCCGGGTGACGCTGACTCCGGTGCGGCGCGGCGAACGACGTGCGGCGCACGTCACGGTGCGTTCGTCTGGTCCGCTTCGGCTTGCGGCCAGGCAGGCCAGCATCCGGGTGCCGGGGGCGATCCGCGTGCTGCCGCCGTTCACCTCGCGCAAGCACCTCCCATCGCGGCTGGCGCGGCTGCGCGAGCTCGACGGGAGCACCAGTGTGATGGTGCGCGGGCCGGGCACCGAGTTCGACAGCCTGCGCGAGTACGTGCGCGGTGACGACGTTCGCTCGATCGACTGGCGCGCGACGGCGCGCAAGCGCGACCCGGCCAGTGGCGGGGCGACCCTGGTCGTGCGCACCTGGCGTCCCGAGCGTGACCGGCGGGTCGTGATCGTGGTGGACTCCGGGCGAACCTCTGCTGCGCGGGTCGCCGACGAGCCGCGGATCGACACCGCGTTCGAGGCGAGCCTGCTGCTCGCGGCGCTGGCATCCCGAGCGGGCGACCGCGTCGACCTGATCGTGTTCGACCGGGTGGTGCGCGGCCGGGTGCAGGGGCTCACGGGTGCCCAGCTGCTCAGCCGCATGGTCGACGCGATGGCGCCGATCGAGCCGCAGTTGATCGAGACCGACTGGGACGCCATCCCGACTCTGGTCCGCCAGGTCACCACCCATCGCGCCCTGGTCGTGCTCCTCACCTCGATCGACGCGCCGGGGGCCTCGCGTGGACTGCTCTCGATGCTGCCGCAGCTCACGCGCCGCCACACGGTCGTCGTCGCCTCGGTGTCAGATCCCGATGTGCTGGCCGCCGGCCGCGAGCGGGCGGACACCGAGCAGGTGTACCGCGCGGCGGCGGCCGAGCGTGCCCTGCTGGACGCGGCCCGGGTAGCCGCCGCGATCCGGCAGAGCGGCGGCGAGGTCGTGACGGGAGCCCCGGCAGAGCTGCCGCCCGCGCTGGCCGACGCGTATCTTGCGTTGAAAGCGGCGGGGCGCCTCTAGCGGTCGACCGGTGGCGGTACCGTGGGTGCCGTTCCCAGTGACCACTCAGATTGGACAAACCATGGCTGACGCCGCGTCCCCCCATTCGCTGCTCTCCCGTCTCATCGCCGAGACGTTCGGCACCTTCATGCTGGTGTTCGGCGTGATCGGCGCCGCCCTGTTCCTGCAAGGGAGCCTCGGAGCCCTCGGCCCGGCCCTCGCGGTCGGCATCGCGGTTCTCACCGCCGCATATGCCGTCGGGCACATCTCCGGCGGCCACTTCAACCCGGCCGTCTCGCTCGGTGCTGCTGCCGCGGGCCGGATGCCGTGGAAGGACGTGCTGCCCTACATTGGCGCCCAACTTGTCGGCGGCATCCTGGCGACGCTCGTGCTCTGGCTGATCTCGGCGACCAGCCACGGCAAGTTCACCGCCGACTTCGGTGCGGTGTCCAATGGCTTCGGCGATCACTCGCCGAGCGGATTCGGGCTGGTCTCGGTTCTCATCATCGAGATCGTGATCACCTGCCTGTTCCTGTGGATCATCCTCGGCGTCACGGCGCCGAACGCTGGGGTGACGGCCGGCTTCGCGCCGTTCGCGATCGGGCTGGCGCTGACCCTGTTCCACCTGATCGCCATCCCGGTCGACAACGCCTCGCTGAACCCGGCCCGTTCGATCGCCACGGCGATCCTCGGCGGCGGAGCACCGCTCATCCAGGTCTGGGTCTTCATCGTGGCCCCGATCGTCGGGGCTTTGATCGCGGGCTTCACCTGGAAGGCGCTGTTCGCGCGCGCCAAATAGGCGTCGCACATCCTGCATGACGAAGGCCCCGGGTTCGCGCCCGGGGCCTTCGTCGTTCACTCGGCCGGCGGCTCAGGCCATCGCACCTCGACGGATGCGGTGGGCGGCAGCTCGATGGCGTCCGGCCTGATCTCGGTCATCACTTGTCCGCGGTGCTGCATTCGCCACTGCCCGCCCCGCCCGCCGGATCCCCGAGTCTCCCGCAAACCGTGCCGCCTGCTGGTGCGGCGTCCACGACCGACGTCGTTACCGAAGTGGACCCCTCGAGGCTGCCCGCCGGCACGCCCCGATAGACGCCCGCTTTCAGCAGGATGTACCGCTCTCCGATGACGTCGCCCGTCGTCGGATCGATGATGATCTCCTGCCGGATTCCGTTGCTCTCATCCCGGCCGAACGCCACCCCGGTACGACCGTCGAGTGTCGCCTGGTTGTCGGTGATCTCCACGCCCGGGATGCCCGCGAGAGCCTTATAGAGTGCCGCTCGCTGGTCGGCGGGGACCACTCCGGTGCGCAGGGTATCCGCGATGAACACGAGCGCCTCGCCATCAGGAGACACACCCGCGCCCGCGGTCGTGCGGTAGATGTAGTTCAGCAGCTGCTGCGGGTCACGGGGCAGCGCGCCGAGGCCGAAGTCCAGGGGCTTGCCGTTGTAGAACGCACCCTTCGCGGCGCGGACGACCTCGGTCCGCTCCACGTTCGTGTGATCGGCCGCGGCCTGCTTCTCCGAGCCCGGGCCGAAGGTCTGCACCACGGTAGATGGGTCGCGCACCCAGACCCAGTCGTCGTCGCGGTTCGCGGGGATGTACATCTGGCCGTTCTGGGATTCCAGGTACGTCCCGTAGTCGCCGGTCGCCGCGTACACGGCCGTGGTGGTGACCTTGAGGTACTGACCGGACCCGACGACCGGGTCGGACGTCGTGATCGCCGCCGCCGCCGCCCTCGCCAGGGAGTCGGCGGCCGCCGGGTCGGCGCCGCCACGCCAGCCGGCGAGGCCGACCACGTTCGTAAGCACGAGGGTGGCCGCGATCGACGCGGCGCCGACGACGCCCAGCGTCGTCCATCCGGCACGCTTGAGCCCACGGTGCCGCGTCACCGGCTTCGCCGCGGCCGGAGCCGCCGCATCCAGCAAAGCTGCTCGCCCTGCATTCAGCGCCACCCCTGACGGCGCAGCGACGTCGTCACGCACCTTGCGCAGCAGCGTCAGTTCGTCCTGATTCGCGTTCATGTTCCACCTCCTCGGCCGGAGCAATCCGGCCGGATGCCTGGCGCAGCTGACGCCGCGCGCGATTGAGTCGTGAGCGGACGGTCCCGACCGGAACGTCCAACGCCTGGGCCACGCCCTCGTAGTCGAGGTCGCCCCACGCGTACAGCAGAAGCGCATCGCGATCGCGGGCCGGCATGCGGCGGATCGCCGCGGCCAGCCTGCGGATGCCGAGTTCGGCATCCAGTCGATCGTCATGCCCGTCGACCGAGTGCCGAATCGCGTCGACCTGTTCGGCGGCTCCCCCGGCAACCAGGCCGCGCCATGCGCGAGCCTCTTGTCGGCGGCGCTTTTTCAGCAGGGTGGTCGCGATCCCGTACAACCACGGGCGCGCATCCGTCACTCTCTCGTCGAACGCGGCCCGCCGCTCGAACGCCACCAGAAAGGTCTCGGACATGATGTCGTCCGCGGCCTCCCCGATGCGCCGAGAGGCGTAGCGGTGGATGACCGCCGCGTGCCGGTCGTAGAGCTCCGCAAAGGCCGCGGGGGTGTCCCGCGACCGACGGATTATCTCGCTGTCGCTGCTCACACTGGTTATTGCGCGATCGGGCGAGAAGAGTTCACGCGAACTCGGTCACGCGCTGATGATCTGACGCGCCCCGACCTCGGACTCGGCGAGGTCGCCGCTCTGCCCGACCCGGTGCGCGCGTCGCCCGCCGACCCATTGGTAGACCAGGAAGGCGACAAGGGCGAACGTGCCGATCCCGATCTTGATCGGCCACGGCCAGGGCTGCCGCGTCACGGTGCCCTCGATGATTCCCGAGCAGAGCAGTGAGAGCACCAGGCCGAACACGATGGCGAAGAAGGCCCGGCCGTCTTCGGCGATCGCCTGACGCCGGGTGCGGGCACCGGGCGCAACCCAGGCCCAGAAGATGAGGAAGCCCGCTGCGAATGCGGTGAAGACCGAATACAGCTCCAACTGGCCGTGCGGAGCGATGTACAGGAAGAACGTGGGGAGCTTTCCGAACTCGGCCATCACCCCCGCATCCACTCCGATGTTCTGAGCGTTGGAGAAGAGGAAGTAGAGCGGGAAGATCCCCGTGATCCCCGTGATGATCGCCTGCGCCGCGATGGTGGCATTGTGCGTCCAGACCTCTGCCGTGAACCCCGCAGGCGAGTTGTCGGAGTAGTAGTTGACGAACCGGTTGTCGACGAAATCCTTCAGCTCGGCACGTGAGCCGAGCGAGGCGAGCACCCGCGGATCGTTCACGATCCATTCGGCGTAGACGATCGCGATGATCGCCGTCACTGCCGCGATCACCAGGGTCAACCAGCGCACCCGGTAGAGCGCACCCGGAAGCTGCAACGAGAAGAACACCGTCGCCTGCCGCAGCGGGTTGGCAGGTGCTCCCGTGAAGCGCAGCCGTGCGCGGCTCAGCGCGAGCGACAGCCGGTCGCCCTGCACCGATTCGCCGACCGTCGTGGCGAGCGTCGACAGGTGGGTCGAGCCGCTCTGATAGACGTCGATCAGCTCGTCGGCGTGCATCCCGTCGCCGGGGTTCGACGCGCCGGCGATGGCCAGCCGATCCCATTCCGCGGCGTGCGCGGCCGAGTAGGCGTCGAGGTCCATGTGCTGCGATGATACCGGGATCATGGTCGACGAACTCGGTTACGACGACGAGCTCGACGGGCGCGACGCCGACGAGCTCATGACCGGAGAAGCGGTCGCCCTCGACCTTCGCCCCACCGGGTTCGTGCTGAGCGCGGCAGGAGCTGCGATCGACTTCGTGGTCTATCTCGGCGCCTTCATCCTGACCCTTGTCATCTTCTACACGATCGCGGCCCAGGCCCGAAGTGAGGATGCCGTGTTCGGCATCGTGGCGACCGTCGCCCTGGTCGGGTGCCTGGTCGTCATCCCCGCGGCCGTCGAGTTGCTCAGCCGCGGCAAGTCGCTGGGCCGGCTCGCTGTCGGCGCCCGGATCGTGCGCGACGACGGCGGCGCCATCGGGCTGCGGCACGCCGCGATCCGCGCGGTCGCCGGGCTGCTGGACTTCTACGGAACCGTCGGCGGCTGCGCACTGGTCTTCGGACTCCTGAGCCCGCGCTCGAAGCGGCTCGGTGATCTGCTCGCGGGGACCTACAGCCAGTACGAGCGGGTGGCGAGGCAGCCTGCGCCGGTCTTCGGACTGCCCGTGCAGCTCACCGGCTGGGCGGCCATCGCCGATGTCGCGCGAATGCCGGATGGGCTGTCCAGGCGGATCGCGCAGTTCTTGGCGCACGCGCCGCACCTCGATCCGGCGCGGCGGGCGGCTCAGGCTGCCTCACTCGCGCAGGAGGCGGCCGCCTTCGTGTCGCCGGTGCCCGCGATGCCGCCGATCGCACCCGAGCTGTTCCTCGCCGGGGTCGCCGTCCTACGGCGCGGTCGCGAAGCCGGAGCGCTAGCCCTGGCAGCGCAGCGGCTCGAGCGGCTCGAGCCGGTGCTGCGCGGGGTGCCGCATGGGTTTCCGGACCGGGGGTAGGGTTACGGGTTGTTGTCGGCGGACAGTTTCGGGAAACGAACAGCGGCTGCTCACGCGTACTAGCCTGCGGCGACGCTGTCGCGTCGCTCTGAGCAGGAGCTAGTACCGATAGTGATCGGGCTTGTACGGTCCGTCGACCGGCACACCGATGTATGCCGCCTGCTCGGGCGTCAGCTCGGTCAGTTCGACGCCCAGGGCATCCAGGTGCAACCGCGCGACCTTCTCATCCAGCTTCTTCGGCAGCACGTACACACCCACCGGGTACTCGGACAGGTGCGTGAACAGCTCCAACTGAGCCAGCACCTGGTTGGTGAACGAGTTGCTCATCACGAACGAGGGATGTCCCGTCGCGTTGCCGAGGTTCATCAGGCGCCCCTCGCTGAGCACCAGGATGCTGCGGCCGGTCGGCAGGCGCCACTCGTGCACCTGCGGCTTGATCTCGACCTTGACGGCCCCGGCGAGCGCCTCGAGCCCGGCCATGTCGATCTCGTTGTCGAAATGACCGACGTTGGCCACGACGGCGAGGTGCTTCAAGCCGAGCAGGTGGTCGAGCGTGATCACGTTCTTGTTGCCCGTGCCCGAGATCAGGATGTCGATCTCATCGATCACGCTCTCGATACGCGCAACCTGGTAGCCGTCCATCGCGGCCTGCAGCGCGTTGATCGGGTCGACCTCGCTGACGATGACGCGGGCGCCCTGCCCGCGCAGTGCCTCGGCCGCGCCCTTTCCGACGTCGCCGTACCCGGCCACGAAGGCGACCTTGCCGCCGATCAGCACATCGGTCGCGCGGTTCAGTCCGTCGGGAAGCGAATGCCGGATGCCGTACTTGTTGTCGAACTTCGACTTGGTCACTGAGTCGTTGACATTGATCGCCGGGAAGAGCAGTTCGCCGCGCTGGGCCAGCTCGTACAAGCGGTGCACCCCCGTGGTGGTCTCTTCGGTGACGCCCATGATGCCTGCGGCGACCTTCGTCCAGCGGTCGGGGCTCGACGCCAGTGAACGGCGGAGCACGTCGAGGATGATGCTCCACTCGTGGCTGGCGTCGGGCTCGGTCGCCGGCACGGAACCTGCCAGCTCGTATTCGCGCCCGGTGTGCACCAGGAGGGTGGCATCCCCGCCGTCATCGAGGATCAGGTTGGGGCCGTCGAAGTTCTGCTCGTATCCGGCGCCGGCCGACCAGTCGAAGATCTGCTCGGTGCACCACCAGTACTCGTCAAGGGTTTCGCCCTTCCAGGCGAACACCGGCACCCCGGCGGGTGCGTCGACCGTACCGGTCGGGCCGACTGCGACCGCTGCGGCAGCGTCATCCTGGGTCGAGAAGATATTGCAACTGGCCCACCGCACCTGGGCGCCGAGGGCGACCAGGGTCTCGATCAGCACCGCGGTCTGCACCGTCATGTGCAGAGACCCCGCGATGCGGGCACCCTTCAACGGCTGCGTCGGCCCGAACTCGGCGCGCAGCGCCATGAGCCCGGGCATCTCGTGCTCGGCCAGTCGCAACTGGTGCCGCCCCGCCTCGGCGAGCGAAAGGTCGGCGACTTTGAACGGAAGAGTGGTCTGCGCGGTGTCAGGCATGCAGATATTCTCGCAGGCCGCGCCGGGTAGCTGCGCTGGGCGCCGGAAAGACCGCTAGGCGCCGAGCTGGTCGAGCACGACATGCCGCACGACCTGCCAGCCCTGCGGCACAGAGAGCTTCTCGGCGTGCCGTTCGCAGAGGTCGTAGCTGTGCGGCTCGTGACGGATGCTGAGCGGCCCGAGCACCGCCATCGCGTCGGCGTAGTCGTAGGTGAGAGTCGCGACAGCCTCGCTCCGGCAGGCGACTTTGCTGCACGGGCGGGGCATGCCGCCACGATAAACCCGGCAGCCGACACCTCCGCGCAGCCACGCTTAGACTTGCGCCATGGCCCGCTCGACCCAACGCGTGTCCGCCCGCTCGGGGCGCCGCGATCGGCACGGGCGCGGCATCCGCTCGGCGGTCACCGGTCCGGTGCTCGAACCGATCCGCACCCGGGCCGACTTCTTCGACTCGTGCGTCGCGTCGGCGGTGGAATACGTCCAGGATGAGTGGCCGGACGAGTTGGCCGGCGTCCGTTTCGAGGTGGCCGGCGTGCCGGGCGGCGAGCCGGGGCCGGCGGGCGTCGACCGCTGGCGCGTCAGCCCGCGCGAGCGCCGTGTCGTGCTGTACCGGCTGCCGATCGAGCGTCTTGCCCACCTGCACAAGGACGACGAATGGCACCGCCGCTCGTTCATCGAGAGTTGCGTGTTCCGCGCGGTCGCCGAATTGCTCGGCAAGGACCCGTGGGACATCGCTCCGGAGCGCTACCGGCATTTCTAGCTCGGCCGGATGACTACGGCCGGATGACTACGGCCGGACGACTCAGGTCAGGCGACTACGGCCGGATGACGATCGGCCCGGAAACCGGCCCGGCCGACCACACCGCATAGTGGGCCAGTTCCGCGCCGCCCGCATAGGAGATCGCCGCCAGCAGCCCCTTCGTGCCCTTCAACAGGTAGACGGAGTCCGGATCGACCGCGATCGACGCCGAGCCGCCCGCCGGAACGGTCAGGGCCAGACTCTTCCCGCCCGACTGGGCATCCAGGGTCAGGGTGGCAATCGCCTTGGACGGATTCACGACCGACAGCATCGGCGACGGACCGTTCGCGATCGCCACCGCCGTGTCGCCGTTCAGCACCGGCGAAGGTTCGAACCAGGCGAAGTCGGACGGCGGTGCGACCGTGTCGCTCACCGTCGCGGCGGCTCCTGCCGACGGGTCGGTGGCGGTTGAGACCCGCACCCCCGCGACGACCGGCTGGTCCGCGTCGATCACGACGGAGTACATGCCATCCGGAATCGAGACCGCGCCCGAATCGGTTTCGGCGGCGGAGTCGAGAGCCAGCTCGCTGACCTGACCCGAGCTGACATCCATTTCGAACGACAACCCGTCGAGCTTGGCATCCTGCGGCACCAGGCTGACCTGAACCTTCGCGGATCGAGATCCCGGCACGGCGACCCGGACGGCCGCCACCACGTCGTCCCAGTCGGACAGCGCCAGGGTCTTGTTCACGCCGATGGCGTCGAAGACGCGCACGCCGGGGATGACCAGGTGCTTCGCGGGGTCGCCCGCCGCGCCCACCAGGTCGACACCTCCCGGGTCGAGCCCCCGGACGATCGACTGCTGCAGCGCGGCAACGACCTGGCCCCCGCGCGAGACCACATGAACGACGGGGGTTGCGACGTCCGGCGCATATCCGGCGAGCGGGATGACCCGCTGGGCACCGGCCTTCACGACGATGCCCGACATCCCCGGTGCGCTGACCGGGCCGCTCGAACTCAAAATGGTGAGCGCCACGGTCGCGTCGACGGGTGAGGGGTTCGCGAGAGTCAGCAGGGTGCTGCGCCCGACCGCCGTCGAGCCGCCCACCAACCAGATCGAGCCGCTCGGCTCAGCGCAGCTCGTGGCGGCGAATCCGGTGTAGTCGGATGCGTGGGCCACCTGCGACTGCGCGCCGGCCAGCGTGGCGCCGGCGGCAGGGGGAAGGGTGAGCTGGTCGGGCGCACTGGAGCCTCCGCCGGTGTCCGCGTCGCTGAGCGCGAGCCGCTCGGTCGCCAGGTCGGCGCCGATGCCGCCTCGCGTGATCGACGGCGCACCGAGCGACGAGGCGGTGTTGGCGTTCTGGCCCGACTCGTCTCCGAGCCGAAGCAGGGCTCCCGGGCAGACCCGCACCTGGTCGGCCGGATCGGGCGTGACCGTGACGGTGGGCACCGCGATGCGGTGCGACGGCAGCGGCAGCAGACCGACCGCGGCGATGACGACGACCGACGCCGCGATGCCGACCGTGCCGGCCACGACGCGCAATCCGACCAGGGCGGCGCTGCGGGCACGGCCCGTGCGCTCTGCGGAGGCCTGGTCGGGCGCCGGCTCGGGGCCTTCCATGGCAACGGGATCCCGGACCGCGTCGGTCGGCTCGTCGGGCTCAGACATTGTCGTCCTCGGTGAAGGTGTCAGCCGAATCCTCGCCTGGCTGCGCGGCTTCCGTCACGACCCGACGACGACGGGCGGTCGGGATCGCGAGCAGCAGGGCCAGGGCGATGACCAGCGCCTGACCGATCAGGATGCCGATCGCGGTCTTGGTGAGAGCGGGGCTCGGCGCTGGAGCGTCGGCGTAGCTGGGCACCCGCCACAGGGTTCCGACCGGGGTCTCGCCCACCGGCCTGAGCGCGGGAGTCGCATCGAGCGCCTCCGCGAGGCGTTGACGCACCGCTGCCGCGCCTCCGTTGGCCTCAGGCAGGAGCACGAACTCGACGTGGAACTCGCCAAGGGCCGGTATCGGATCGAAGCCGCTGCGCGATGACAGGTTGCCGGCCAGCTTCGCCAGGGTGGCGGCACTGCGGTCGACCGAGCGCCTGGTCGACCACAGCGTCGAGGTCTCGTCGAGAGTCGTGCCGGCACCGCGATCCACCACTGCGGCAACCGAGCCGTCCTGCTGCGGGTCGAGAACGAGAGTTCCGATTGCCGGATGCGCTGCGGCCTCCGCTGTCACCAGCGCGGGCAGCAGCTGTGCGTCGCTCTTCGCGACGGCTGAGGTGCCGAGGGGCGGCGCGACGAGCAGCGGGGCGACCGCGGCACCCGCGGTCAGCAGCACCGCGATCCCGACGACGACGCGAGCATTGCCGAGGGCGTCGAGCGCGACGACCGCGGCCCCGATCAGTCCGAGCCAGTACAGGCTCAGGCCGGCGCCCGGCCACGGCGTCACCAGCTCGGAACCGCTCGACGCGACCGCCAACTGCGCCGAGGCGACCGCGGTGATCAGCCCGAGAAGTGACACGATCATCGCCGGGATGGCCCGGCGCGATCCCGGCAGGAAGACGGCGAGCAACGCGATCGCCGCAAGGGGGGCGAGAAGCACCGCGGGAGCGAGCACGCCGAGTCCAGCCGGAAGTCCGATTGCGGCCGCCATCGCGCCCCACCCATCGGCGGCCGCTGTGGACAGGCCGAGCAGCAACTGCCAGCCGGACGCATCCGGGAACGGCGCGGACGCGCCAGGATCGGCGAACAGACCGAGAGGATTGCCCCGGAGCAGCTGCGTGACGATCAGTGGCGCGAACAGGGCGATCGCCGGGATGGGGATGCCGATCACCCGAGCGAATCCGCGCGGCCGCGCGAAGGCCCAGGCCACCACGGCCACCAGCAGCGCGGGAGCGAGCATCGGCGCGCACGCGGTCGCTGCGGCGAAGAGCAGCGATGCGGCGGCAGAGGCGCTCCACGAGCGAGCACCCTCCAGGGTTGCGAGCACCAGCCAGGGCAGCAGCAGGTGAAGCAGCACCGCCGCCGGGCGCCCGCCTGAGAGGGCGGAGAGCAACGGGGGCGCGAGCATCCAGGCCAGCGCAGCGAGCACCGGCGGCCAGCGGCGCTCGCTGAACCGGGTGGCGCACCACCAGGCGCCGAGTGCGGCGAACGGCAGGGCGGTCAGCCAGAGCAGCACGAGAGAGAGCGACGGATTCCACGGCGTCAGCGAGCCGAGCAGCGCGACCACGACGACGAAGGGATCCGAGGGGCCGGTGAGTCCGTATCCGACGCCGCGCAGCCCCCAGGCCACGTGCGACCAGAGCGCGCCGACGTCGTCGTCGAGCGGGAGCAGCGCCCCGCCGGCGATCGCGTTCGCGCCCAGAAGACGCCAGAACAGGCCGATCCCGACGACAGCGGCGACCAACGTGACGGCCGCTCCCCCGCCTCCGAAGAAGGGGGCGCGCACCAGGTCGGGCTCCCCATCTCCTGCAGCCCGGTCGCGGGCGGCGGCGCGCAGCTCGCGCACTTGGTATGCGGGGATGCGCAGGGGCGCGATCGCGCCCCACCCCAAGGTCCTGGTCCGTCGGATGCGGGCGCGGGCGGACGGCACGCTGGGGTCGAAGGCGACCCGGAAGGCCGCGGCGAACTCGCCCCCGATGGCGCCGGGACGCTTGCCAAGCAGTTGCCCGATCGAGCGCACGACCGCCAAAGGCACCAACGAGAGCCAGTGGATGAGAAGGGCACCACCCGGTGCATAGACCATCCGGCGGTGCAGCTGCGCCGTGCGTGCAACCCGCGTGCGGCCGCGGGCCGGAAGCGGACGGCGGCGCCCCAGATCCTCGGGCCGCACCCCGCGGCTGACGCGGGCATCGGCGACCCGGATGACGCGGAAGCCCGCGAGGCGCGCGCGAATCGACAAGTCGAGTCCGGCATCCACCGAGGGAAGACCCGGATCGAAACCACCGAGCCGCTGCCACACCGCTCGCTGCGCGAGCATCCCCGTCGACGACACCCCGAGCACGTCGCCGTCCTGATCGTGTTGCGCCTGGTCGAGTTCGTCTTCGACCAGTCTCACGGTGGCGCCGAAGGTCGACAGGCTCTCGCCGTACGAGCGGATCAGACCCCGGTCGTCGGCGTCGACCACCTTGGGGCCGGCGATCGCCACCGAGGGCGCGACCTCCACGGCGGCCAGCAGGCGTTCTAATGCATCGGGTTCGGGAGCGGTGTCGGCCGTGAGCAGCCAGATCCAATCGGATGCCTGATCGGCAGCAGTGCGCGGGGCTTCGCCGGACTGCGGCACCGCCTGCCCCAGGGCGACGTCGACCGCGGCGCCGAGTGGCAGGTTCGGAGCCGACACGTAGCGTCCCGACGACGATGCCGTCAGCAGTTCGGCGCTCCGGTCCGTCGATGAGCAGTCGACGAGGACGAGGTCATCGGGCGTACGGGTCTGCCCGGCCAGAGCCCGGAGGGTACGGTCGAGCCAGGGTTCCCCGTTGCGCACGACGAGGATCGCGGTGACTCGCGGCTGCATCGTTCCGAGGCTAGGCGCGCCTCACGCTGCGACCGGGAGGGACACGCCCCCTCGGAAAAGTCGTCAGGCGGTTCGCGCCTTGCGCAGGCGGCGCCGCTCGCGCTCCGACAGGCCGCCCCAGATGCCGAATCGCTCATCGTTCTGCAGCGCGTATTCGAGGCACTGTCCCTTGACTTCACAGGTGGTGCAGATCTTCTTCGCGTCGCGAGTGGATCCGCCCTTCTCTGGGAAGAAGGCCTCGGGATCGGTCTGTGCGCAGAGCGCATCGGACTGCCAAGCGAGGGGGTTGTCGATGATCTCGGCGTCGGCCGGACGCAGGCCGGGAATGCCGAGACGGACCGGGTCGACGAACCAATCGCCGGGAACCGACGGACGATAGTCGTTCCGCGTCATGGTCCACTCTCCCTTTCGCACCTTCGTGGTTCCGTCCCCCGACGAAACGCCGTGCTTGGGGGTAATTACACCGTTGTAGTTAGTGCCGCGTCAAGTCGGGAATGGTAATTCTTTTTTCGGCATCAGCCCGGGTACGACGCGCCCGCGTTTCGCCGGGCCTCCCAGGCGCTCGCGACCATGTCGTCGAGGCTGTGCCGCATCCGCCAATCCAGGTCACGGGCGGCCTTCTCGCCGCTCGCGACGATGCGCGGCGGGTCGCCGGCACGGCGCGGCGCGATGGTCGGCGTGAACGCGATGCCGGTGACCCGGGCGATCGCGGCCATGATCTCGGCGACCGAGACCCCCTCGCCGCTGCCGAGGTTGTACGCCGCCTCGATCGGATCCCCCGCATCGAGACGCCGTGCCGCGGCGACGTGCGCGCGGGCCAGATCGGTGACGTGCAGGTAGTCGCGCACATTCGTGCCGTCGGGCGTCGGATAGTCGTCGCCGTTGATCTGGGGAGTGCGCCCCTCGACGAGGGCGTCGAAGACCAGGGGGAACAGATTGTGGGGGCTGGTGTCGTAGAGAGCCGGGTCACCCGAGCCGACGACATTGAAGTAGCGCAACGAGGTGTGGCGCAGCCCGGCGGCGACGCCCTGATCCGCGAGCAGCCACTCGCCGATCAGCTTCGACTCGCCGTACGGCGACTGCGGTGCCTTGGGGGTGTCTTCGGTGACCAGGTCGACGTCCGGGGTGCCGTAGACGGCCGCACTCGATGAGAACACGATCCGGTCGACACCCCGGTCTTGCATCGCGCCGAGCAGCACGGCGGTTCCCGTCACGTTCTGCTCGTAGGTGTGCAGGGGTCGCTGCACCGAGACCCCGGCGTACTTGAATCCGGCCACGTGGATGACGCCGGTCACCTCGTGCTCCTCGAGGGCGCGCATCATCAGGGCGCCATCCAGGATGCTGCCGCGCACGAACGGGGCCTCCGCGGGCACGAACTCCCGATGCCCGCTCGAGAGGTCGTCGACGACGACGGCCCGCATCCCGGAATCGAGCAGGGCCCGCACCACGTGCGCACCGATGTAGCCGGCGCCGCCGGTCACCAACCAGGTCATGCTTCCGAGGTTATCGGGCCGCGCGCTGGAGCTAGCGAATACGCACTCGGCGGTAGCCGTCGGAGACGACCGCGTGAATCGTCGCCACGATCGCCGCGGCGAGGCCTGCTACCAGCAGAACTGCATCCATGATCTCCATGGCAGTAAATCTACGACTGGCCACCGACAGCCAGAACTGGCATGATCGACACGTTCCGTCGATTTCCTGCCAGGCACCCTCGAAGGAGAAGATCCATGCTGAAGAAGGTCGTTCTGATCGCCCTCCCGGGGGTCGCTCCCTTCGAGTTCGGGGTGATCTGCGAGGTGTTCGGCATCGACCGCAGCGACAGCGGCGGCCCGACCTTCGACTTCACGATCGCCACCGCCGCACCCGGGCCAGTGCGCACCAGCCTCGGCTACGACATGGTCATCAACCAGGACCTGTCGGTCGCCGCCGACGCCGACCTGATCGCCGTACCGGCCCACCACATCCGCGGCCTCGGCGACGAGGCGACGGATGAGCGCGTACTGCAGGTGGTACGCGATGCGCAGGCACGCGGCGCCTGGGTGCTGAGCGTGTGCAGCGGGGCGTTCGTGCTGGCCGAGGCGGGCATCCTCGACGGGCGCAAGGCCACGACTCACTGGATGCACGTCGACCGGCTGCGGCGCAGGCACCCCGCCGTCGAGGTGGATGCCGACGTGCTCTTCGTTCAGGACGAGAAGGTGGTCACCAGCGCCGGAACCGCCGCGGGAATCGACGCCGCCCTGCACATCGTGCGCACCGAGCTGGGCGCGGCAGCGACCAACGTGATCGCCCGCCGGATGGTGGTGCCGCCGCAGCGCGACGGCGGCCAGTCGCAGTACATCGAGGCGCCGATCCCCGAGTGCCGCACCGACTCGCTCTCGGCCGTCACCGAGTGGATGCTCGAGCACCTCGACGAGGACCTCACCGTCGACCAGCTCGCCCGCCGCGCCCTCATGTCGCCGCGCACCTTCGCGCGCAAGTTCCGCGCCGAGTCGGGAACGACTCCCGCGGCATGGCTCAACCGCCAGCGGATCCTGCGCGCCCAGCAACTGCTCGAGCAGACCGACGAGGGGCTCGAGCAGATCGCTCAACGCACCGGATTCGGCGCGGCCGCCGTGATGCGCCACCACTTCCTCAAGGTGCTGCAGACCACGCCGACCAACTACCGGCGGGCCTTCGGGGAGCGGGCCGCGGGGTAGCCGCCGCCTAGTGCGGCGTTGCGGCCAGCAGCGCCGCCACTTGGTTGGTGAGCTGCGCCAGCGATTCGAGGCCGTCGACCTGCACCGACAACCACCCTCCGCCTGCCGCCATGTCCGCCCGGCAGTAGGCGTCGTTGCACACCGCGACCGCCGACGTTGCGCCCGCGATCGTGACCGGGGCGAGCGTGCCGTCGTAGTGGCTCGGCGGGTGGACGCGTTCCAGCGCGGCCGCCCAAGCGCCCTTCGGCACGAACTGGAGGCTGAAGCTGAACTGGTCGGCACTGCTCCGCGCCCAGGCGCAGGATTGGATATCGAGGCGGCTGAGGGCGAGGGTCTGGGCGGTCGGCGGGCCCTCGATCTCGGCGTCGGAGAAGCCCATGTCCGAGAACCCGGTCACGGTGCGCACCCGAGCCGTGGCGGCGTCCTCGCACAGGTTCGCCCCGTTCCACCCGCTCGACGGCGTCCAGAGGGTCCGGTCGGCTCCCGCGGCCTGCACACGCTGCACCACGCCGGTCACCAGGGCGTTGAAGCGACCCGTCGAGCCGGAGGAGGGCTCGTCCTCCCCGCCCAACGAACCGTAGTCGACCTCGAACCAGCGTTGGCCGACGAGCACCTGCGCGCGGCAGAAGAACTGCGGGTCGCCCTCGCAGCTGGAGGCCGATGCGGTGCCGAAAGCGTTCACCGTCTCGGTGGAATCAGGAACGACGTTGTCGTGATAGTCCACGGCCGCCGCTCCGATCTCGTCGAAGCTGATCCGATCCGTCGGCTGGCCGTCCTGCTCCTGGGTGCCGCCCCAGACGCAGTGCAGGCCGCCGGCCTGCTGGGCGCTGACCTCGAAGAGTCCGTCGGGCGCCGAAGCCTCAGAGACGCGCAGAGCGATGCCCGACGACGGCGGGAAGGCGCCGACGGCCGTCGCGAGAGGGAGCACATCGGCGCATCCCAGCGGGAGCGACGACCGCGGTGACGTTGCGGCCGCCGGAGTCGCCGACGCGGTCGGCCGTGGCGTCGGGTGCGCGCCGGGGTGCGACGAGGAATGAGCCGGTGGCGGCCCGAATCCGCACCCCGTGAGAGCTAGCAGCAGGCTGCTCGCGACAACAGCACCCGCAACACGAGATGGGATCGACATGGCCAGACACTAGTGAAACTCGGCGCTCCGCACCATGAGGAAGCCAAACTGTCCTCAGGAACGCATCACGGCGCGGTCACGACCCGGTCGAGGCGACGAACAGCATCCCGTCGCCCGACACCACCAGCGAAGGCTCGTCGGCCACGTAGAAGGCGTGCCCGCGCTCCAACTCGTGGCCGCCGATGGTCACGGCGCCCCTCGTGCACAACGCGATGGCGGGCCCGGTGAGAGGCAGGGTGACGCCGGCGGCCGCGGCATCCGGTGACACGACGGTCAGTACGAAGTCGTGAACGTCGGGCCGGAACACCTCGACGCCCGGCTGCGGCCGCTCCGGCTCGAGGTACGGCACCGGCTGCGGACGGAAGTCGAGCACCTTGAGAAGCTCGGGCACATCGACATGCTTGGGGGTGAGTCCGCCGCGGAGCACGTTGTCACTCGCCGCCATCAGCTCGATGCCGAGGCCCTCGAGATAGGCGTGGATGTTGCCGGCCGGCAGGTACAGCACCTGGCCGGGCGACAGCGTCACCGAGTTGAGCAGCAGCGAGATCACGATCCCGGGATCGCCCGGGTTGCGGTCGGCGAGGAATCGGACGGTGTCCCAAGCCAGGTCGTCGTCGACGGCGCTCGCCTCGATGACGGCGGCGATCAACTCATCGACACCGGGACCGCGGGTGATCAGCCACTCGAACACGGCGCGCAGCGACGAGTCGTCGACCAGGCGTTCGAGCAGGGGGACGATCCGCGGGTCGCCCGACACCGGCAGCAGTAGGGCGCGCGTCTCGGCGACAGGTCGGAACCCGCACAGGGCGCGGAAGGGATCGCTCAGCGCATAGATCAGCTCGGGCTTGTGGAAGGGATCCTTGTAGTTGCGCTCCGGCGATTCGAGCGGAACCCCCGCCTCGTTCTCGGCCGCGAATCCGGCCTGCGCCTGCTCGGTCGTTGGGTGCGCCTGCAGGGAGAGATTGGATGCCGCGGCCAGCACCTTGAGCAGAAAAGGCAGGCGCCCCGGAACGACATCGGCGAGCGTGCCCTCGCGCCCGACGAGCCGCGACGGGGAGCCGGGGTGCGCGCCCAGCCACAACTCCGCCTCGGGACGGCCGGTCGGCACGGTGCCCAGCAGCTGAGGAATCGCCGTCGTCGAGCCCCAGGCGTAGTCACGCGGGGTGTTGATGATTTCGACGAACATCCGGCGGAGCTCCCTGTGCGCTTGTGGAACCAAAGTATCAATCAGCCGAGGCTCGGAACGCCCGATGCGGCAAGATGACCGGAGTGTTCATGCCCTTCTCGCCCGCGACCCGGATCAACCTCGCGGTCGTTGCGCTCGGCGACACCCCGCGGTTGAGAGCGTCCCTAGCGTCGCTGGTCACCCATCAGAGTGTGCACGCGTTCACCGTGACCTGCGTCATCAATCCTGCCGAGGCGATCGACCGGCCGATCGAGGGCATTCCTGAGGGAATCCATGTGCTGCGACCCGCCGCGAATCTGGGCTGGGCCGGCGGCCTGCACGCCGCGCGACGAGACACCGACGCCGAGTTCCTGGGATGGGTTCAGGAAGACATGGTGGTGAACCCGGGTTGGCTCGACGCCCACCTGGACGCGGCCGAGGCTCATCCGGAGGGCGGGTTGTTCGGTGCGGTCACCGTCGGCGCCGATGGAACGACGGCGTCGATCAATGCCGGAGACGCTGTGCCCTTCGACGACGTCGCGCACTGGAACGATTCGGACCGGACGGCAACGGAGCTGGCCGATGTCCCGCGGGAATACGACTGGGTGACGAGCAAGGGCGCCCTCACGCGACTGGCGGCGTGGGATGAACTCGGCGGCCTCGACCCGCGCTATTTTCCGCTGAACCACGCGGACAAGGACTTCTGCACGCACCTGCGCGCGCACGGCTGGAAGAACCTTCTGGTCCCGAACGCGACACTGCGTCACGAGGGGAGCACCTCTTCCCCCAGCTTCTTCCGCGAGTATCTCGCCGGATGGCAGGAACCTCGATTCAATGCGCGATGGAGCTCGGTCGTGGTGCAATTGGCCACGACCGACGGACCGGTCGCGCATCGGTGCGGGGATTGGCGGGATGTCGGGGGCGGCGAGGTCGAACTCGCCATCGCCATCGAGAGCAGTCGCTTGCTCGTGCCCTTCGCACGCGCCGCTGCCGAGCGGAGCCGTCGCAACGAACTCGCGGCGCTCGAGCGGGGCCTTGCCGAACGGGACGCGGCCCGGCAGGAGACCGAGAATCTGCTGACCTCCACCTCGTGGGCGGTGACGCGACCCCTGCGGGCGATCGGGCGATGGATGCGGCCCAAGGGATAGCGCCGGCCGAAAACGAGCGCTGCGGCATCCACGTACTCTGCCTACATGAACGACGCCTCCGCCTCCGAGACACCCTCTCCCGACTTCGCCCCGTTGATCAGCGACTTCTTCGGCCTGGAAGCCGAACTGACCGAGCAGGAGAAGTCCCTGCTCATGCGGTTGCGGCACTATCTCGAGACCGAGGTGAAGCCGATCGTCAACGACCACTGGGCGCGCGCCGAGTTCCCGATGCCGGTGGTGAAGGGCCTGGCCGAGCTCGGGATCTTCGGTTTGCCATACCCCGAGACCCGCACCTTCGAGAGCTCGGCCGTGTTCCGCGGGTGGGTGGCGCTCGAGCTGGCTCGTATCGACGCGAGCATCGCGACCCTGGTGGGCATGCAGCACGGCCTGGTCATGGGCGCGATCAGCGTCGCGGGCTCCGACGAGCAGCGCGCCGAATGGTTGCCGAAGTTCGCCCGGGCTGAGGTTCTGGGATGCTTCGCCCTCACCGAGCCGCTCAGCGGCTCCGACAGTGCGCGCGGCCTGCGCACCACGGCGACTCGTGAGGGCGACGAGTGGGTCATCAACGGCACCAAGCGCTGGATCGGCAACGGCACCCTCGCCACCCACGCCATCGTGTGGGCGAAATCCACCGAGGACGGCCAGGTGAAGGGATTCATCGTCCCGACCGCGACGCCGGGATATACGGCGACCAAGATCGAGAACAAGCAGGCCCTGCGGATCGTGCAGAACGCCGACATCGTGCTCGACGACGTCCGGGTGCCCGAGGCGAACCGGCTGCAGAAGGCCGAGTCGTTCGCGGCGACGGCCGCCGTGCTCCGCCTGACGCGCGCGGAAGTGGCGTGGGCGTCGGTCGGCAACTCGGTCGGCGCCTACGAGGCGTCGCTGCGCTACGCGGGCGAGCGGGAGCAGTTCGGCAAGACGATCGGCGGTTTCCAGCTGATCCAGGAACTGCTGACCAAGCAACTCGCCAACATCACCGCCTCGATCGCGCTGTGCACCCGGGTATCGCAGATGCTCGACCAGGGCATCCAGAAAGACGAGCACTCCGCCTTGGCCAAGGAGTTCGCCACCAGCCGGATGCGCGAGACCGTCGCCTGGGCCCGCGAGAGCATGGGCGGCAACGGCATCGTGCTCGAGAACGATGTGATCCGGCACTTCGCGGACGCCGAAGCCCTCTACTCCTACGAGGGCACCCGCGAGATGAACACCCTCATCGTCGGACGCGCCATCACCGGACGCGCGGCTTTCGTGTGAGACCCCCTGGCCGATATCGTCGGAGTCCGATTCAGTAAGGCGAGGAGCATTCATGGCATCCGGAGATCGCGACGTGGCGTCGGTCACCAAAGACGGGCGGTCGCTCTCGCCGACCATCGACGGCGTCAAGACCCGCTCGACCGTGAACCACATCGATCACCGAGGCTCGGTGTTCGAGATCTTCGAAGGAGACATGGCGTTCTGGGGAACGCCGATCGTCTACGCCTACCAGTTCTCGGTGCGGACTCACCAGATGAAGGGGTGGGGGCTCCACGAGTCGAAGACCGACCGCTACACGATCATCTCGGGCGAGGTCCTTCTCTTCCTGTGGGATGACCGGGTCGACTCACCGACCCGGGGTGTCGTTCAGAAAGTGGTCCTCTCGGATCGAGGTGTGCGCCAGGTGATCATCCCGGTCGGGGTCTGGCACCTGTCTCTCAACCTCGAAGCCGACGAGGCGAGGCTGATCAACTTCCCGACGGATGTCTACCACCATGACGCGCCCGACCGACTGCTTCTCGCCTGGAACAGTCCCGACGCCCCGATCGATCTCGCTGCGCTGCTTCCGAGATTCTGACGATGACCGCGGGTCGCGTCGCCGATCGCGCCCGGATGGCCGCCCGCTAGCCTGAAGCCATGAGCCGCAGAGAGGTCTACCAGCGCTATCTGGCGATCCTCGGCTTCTTCACCATGACCGCAGGCGACCTCTGGCGCAACCTGCTCAGTTGGTGGGGCTGGGGCGCGATCTGCCTCATCCTGCTGGTTCTCGCCATCATCGAACTGATCCATGCGCGGGTCGACCTTCGCCGGCTGCCGTTCACGTTGATCGGTTTCTTGCTGCTGACCGTCGTCTCGATCTTCTGGTCGGACTACCCGGGCGCGACCGCCGTCGGATGGGCGGCGACCTTCTCGGTCGCCTTCTTCGCCGTCTTCTTGGCGACGGTGCTCGACCTCGAGACCATGCTGCGCGCTCTGGGGGTCGCGCTGCGCTGGATCCTCGGGCTGTCGCTGGTGTTCGAGTTCGTGGTCGCGGCCTTCATCCGGCATCCTGTTCTGCCGTTCTTCGTCGACTACTCAGGCCTTCACAAGATCCCGGCGGCCTTCTACTGGTCGCGCGATCTGCTGTTCCACGGTGGCCAGATTCAGGGGATCCAGGGCAACTCGAACCTCCTCGCCCTCTCGGCCCTGCTCGCGCTCATCGTGTTCGCGGTGCAATGGGCCTCGGGCACGGCATCCAAGGTGTGGCTGGTGTTCTGGGGCGTCATCGCGGTGGCCTCTCTGGCGCTGACCCGGTCGTCGACGGTGCTGATCGCGTTGGCCGCGGTCGTGCTGGTCGCTGTCTTCTTGTGGCTCGTCAGGGCGACGTCGGGCCGCCGGCGCGGTCTGGTCTACGGCGGCGGGGTCATCGTCGCGCTCGGCATCGCCGCGGTCGGGATCTTCGCGAACGGCGTGGTGCTGAAGGTGCTGGGCAAGAGCGCCGAACTGACCCATCGCACCGACATCTGGCAGATCGTGATCCCCTTGGCGAATCAGCGGCCGGTAGCCGGGTGGGGCTGGGTCGGCTGGTGGGCGCCGTGGGCGGAGCCCTTCAAGCACCTGGCGGTGATCAAGGGCGTCACCTACCTGCAGGCGCACGACGCCTGGATCGACATCTACTTCCAACTCGGCGTCATCGGCTTGATCGTCTTCGGGTTGCTGGTTCTCAGCACCCTGGTGCGCTCGTGGTTCATGGCCCTTGAGGCCGGAACACAACGCAGCAGGCTCGTCGAGCTGTTCCCATTCCTGGTGATGGTCGCTCTCATCGTGCACAGCGTCGCCGAGAGCCGCCTGCTTGTTGAGATCCTGTTCGCCCTGCTGGTCATCTCTGCCATCCGCTCCGCTCAACGGGAGCCTGCCCCGGATGAATGAGCAGGATGTCTGAGCCCGCGTCGACGTCGCGCCGCGGCCTGCTCGTCTCGATGGCCGGCTCGGCGCGGCTCGCCCACGCTCTGGCGACCGTAGGCATCGCGCTGGGCGCGGCTGCCTTCTTCCTGCAGCGCACCCTCGGTTGGGCGGGCTTTCTCGCTGCGATCGTGGTCGCCCTGGTGTTGATGCTTCTGTCATTCCTGGCGCGCCAAGAGGAGGTCCGCTGGCGGGCACTGCTTCCGGTTTCGCTGCTGGTCTTCCTGGTCTGGGCGACCGTGTCGCTGATCTGGAGCACCTACCAGTGGGCGACTGTGGCGGGCCTGATCTACCTGTTCGTGTTCACCCTGATCGGCCTGTTCGTGGCGATCTCTCGTGACACGATCCAGATCGTGCGGGCCTTCGGCGATGTGCTGCGCGTCGTGCTTGCCCTGTCGCTCGGCATCGAGATCTTCTCGGGCATCCTGATCGACGCGCCGATGCCCTTCCTCGCCGTGCACGGCAACCTCGGCAGCCTCGGGCCGATCTCGGGCATCGAGGAGTCGCGCGACCAGCTGGGCCTGGTCGCGATCATCGGCGCCATCAGTTTCGCCACCGAGCACCGTACCCGGTCGGTGCCCCGGCTCACCTCGGTGCTGTCGCTGATTCTGGCGGGGATCTGCATCGTGCTGACTCAGTCGCCGGTGATCGCCTTCGGAACGGTGGTGGTCGGCGTCGCGGCGGCTGTGATCTACCTTCTGCGCCGGGTGCGAGCCGAGCGGCGCCAGGTCTGGCAGTTCATCGTGCTGGGCCTCGCGGTGGTCGCCGCCGGCTTGCTGTTCGTGGCGCGCGGGCCGGTGATCGCGCTGTTCAACGCCGGCGGCACCCTCGACAACCGGCTCGACGTCTGGCGACAGGTGATCGGGCTGGCGAGCCAGAACGGGTTGCAGGGCTGGGGGTGGATCGGGCCGTGGCGGGTCTCGATCTTCCCGTTCTCGTGGATCTTCGAGCACTCGCCACGACCCGTGGCATCGGCCCTCAACGCCTTCCTCGACATCTGGCTGCAGCTCGGCTTCATCGGTGTCGCGATCTTCATCGGGATGGTCGGCCTGGCCTTCAGCCGCTCCTGGCTGCTGGCGGGCGCGCGGCGAAGCGTCGTCTTCGCCTGGCCGGCGGCCGCGCTCGTGGCTCTGATCATCGTCTCGCTCGCCGAGAGCTCGATCCTGAGCGACTTCGGATGGATGACGTTCGTCATCTGCTGCACGAAGGCGTCGCAGGAGTTGTCGTGGCGGAATGCGCTGCGGAGCCCGCCGACGTCGATCGACCTCCCGCCGAGCCCAGCCTCTACCTAGGTCGACGCGCGCAGCCGGTCGAGTTCGGCATCGATCATCGTGCCCACGAGTTCCGCGAATCCCACGCTGGGGCGCCATCCGATCGAACGCAGCCGGGAGGGATCGCCGACAAGCTGCAACGGATCAGCAGGGCGGTAGAGGGCCGGGTCGATTCGCACATGCCGTTCCCACTCGGCGATGCCCACGTGACGGAACGACTCGCCGACGAATTCGCGGACCGAGTGCGCCTCGCCGGTGGCGACGACGTAGTCAGCGGCCGCCGGCTGCTCGAGAATCCGTATCATCGCGTCGACGTAGTCCGGGGCGTAGCCCCAGTCGCGGTGCACGTCGATGTTTCCGAGAATGAGCTCGTCTCGCAATCCCACCGAGATCTCGGCAACGGCGATCGCGATCTTCTTCGCCACGAAGCTGGCGGGCCGGCGAGGCGATTCATGGTTGTAGAGGATCGCGGCGCTCACGTGCATGCCGCGCGCGCGATAGATACCGGCCATCTCGTGCGCGAACGACTTGGCGGCCCCATACGGTGTCACCGGTCTGCGGGCCGTGGTCTCCACCTGCGGCACCTCGACGGCGTCTCCGAAGATCTCCGCGCTGGACGCCTGGAGCACCCGGATGGATTCTCCCGCGGCATGCAGTCGCCATGCGGCTTCGAACAGGCGCACCGGTCCGAGGCCGAGCACGTCCGCGGTCTCTGCCGGGTGATCCCACGAGCGAGCGACCGACGTATTACCGGCGAGGTTGTAGATGTGCGTCGGAGCCACCTCTGCGACCAGCCGCCCGATCGTAGGAGAGTCCGAAAGGTCGGCGACATGGCCGATCGCTCCCGGATGCTCGGACACGAGCCGATCCAGTCCATCGGCGCTGTGCACCATCGCGTGCACCTCGTGCCCGGCGGCGATCAACCGTGCAACGAGGTAGCTCCCGTCTTGGCCGTTGGCTCCCGTCACGAGGTGCCGCTCGCGATCGCTCATGCCAATCCTCGATAGACGTCGACGTGAACGTCGCGGCACCGCTCCCAGGTGAAGAGCCGAACCTGCTCGAAGCCGAGTCTGGTGAGCTCCTCAGATCGGGCGAGAGCCTCGAGAATCCCGGCGGCAATGCTTTCAGGATCTTCCGGATCGAAGAGCACCGCGGCGTCTCCGCACACCTCGGGGATCGAACCCGCCGCACTCGCGGCGACCGGGCAACCCGACGCCATGGCCTCCAAGGGGGGAAGGCCGAATCCCTCATACAGGCTCGGAAACGCGAGGACCGCTGCCTGCCGGTACAGCTCGCGCAACTCGCCTCCGGAGACCAGACCACGGACGTCGACCCAATCCGGAATCTCGCCGAGCGATTCGAGGCCACCGCCGGTGAGCACGAGTCGCATCCCGGGCCGCACGACGCGAACGGCCGCCATCGCCTCGAGCAGGCGAGCATGGTTCTTGTGCTTCCAGCCCCGTGCCGGATAGAGGACGAACTCCTCACGGGGGCCTGAGTTCGGTTGGAATTGATCAGCGTCGACACCGAGGTGGGCGACCCGGATGCGCTCCGCGGGAATGCCGAGCAACGCGATCATGCGCTGACGGGCGAACTCACTGATCGTGATCACGGCATCCGCATGGCGCGCCGCTCCCTCGTAGTACCGACGACGAAAGGCGAGCTCGGGCCGGCTGAAGAGCTGAGGCAGGTCGAGGTGCTGCACGTCGAGCAGCGTCTGCACGAAGGCCTGTCCGCGCCGTGGCCTGGGCACGGGGATCGTGAACGGGAAGTGCACGATCCGTGCCGACCTCAGTTGCGCGGCGGCGCCACCGAGGCGCAGGGAGGCAGTGGCGACCGTGGTCAACCGCTGCCTTGTCGACGCGCCGGTCCGCACCCGCTGGACGACGACCTCCGGAATCCCCTGGCTGAATCCGGCCGCATTCGCCGGGACATATGCCGTCGCCGTGACCTCGTCGGAAGTCGCCAGTTGCCGGGTCAGCTCCCGTGCGTACGTCTCGCTGCCGCCCATGGCTCCGGGCACGAGGGTGAGCATCGCGAGAGCCACCTCGGGCGAGGTTGCCATGTCAGGCGGGCTGGACCGTGTCGACGTAGTGCTCGCCGGAGAGTTCGAGCGCCCGAACATCGGCGTCGACCATGATCTGGGCGAGACGCGGCGTGAGCACGGTCGGCGTCCAACCCAGCAGCTCTGCGGCCTTCGACGGATCGCCGATGAGCGCGTCGACCTCGGTCGGACGAAGGTATCGCTCGTCAAAGCGCACGTACTTCTCCCAGTCGAGCCCGACCCGCTCGAACGAGAACTGCAGGAAATCCTTCACCGTGTACGCCGTGTTGGTCGCGACGACGAAATCCGTCGGCTCATCGTGCTGCAACATCCGCCACATGGCCTCGACATACTCGGGCGCGTATCCCCAGTCGCGCACGGCATCGAGGTTGCCCATGAAGAGCTCTGACTGGACGCCACCGGCGATGCGAGCGACCGCACGCGTGATCTTGCGCGTGACGAAGGTCTCGCCGCGCCTCGGGGATTCGTGGTTGAAGAGGATTCCGTTGGTCGCGAAGATGCCGTAGGCCTCGCGGTAGTTGCGCGTGATCCAGTAGGAGTAGAGCTTGGCGACTCCATAGGGCGAGCGCGGGTAGAACGGGGTCAGCTCGTTCTGGGGCGGCGGCGTCGCGCCGAACATCTCCGAACTCGACGCCTGATAGAAGCGCGTGTTCAGGCCGATCGCCCGGATCGCCTCGAGAAGCCGAATGGTTCCGAGCCCGGTGACGTCGCCGGTGTACTCCGGTTCGTCGAAGCTGACTCGCACGTGCGATTGGGCCGCAAGGTTGTAGACCTCATCGGGCTGGATCTCGGTCAGGAGCGTGACGAGCCGTGAACCGTCTGTGAGGTCGCTGTAATGCAGGAACAGATGCGGATGAGGGTTGTGGGCGTCTTCGTAGATGTGGTCGATCCGACTGGTGTTGAACGTCGACGACCGCCGGATGAGGCCGTGCACCTCGTAACCCTTGCTGAGCAGCAGCTCGGCCAGATAGCTGCCATCTTGCCCGGTGATACCGGTGATGATCGCCCGCTTGGGGGTGGTATCGGTCATAACGGAAACCTTCGATGAACTACGGCCCTGCCTACGGCAGGCGGGCGCGGCAGACGGGCCTGAGCCTGATCAGCCTAGCGCAGGGCCGGAGGCATCTCGGAGGGCCCGCGCCCGAGCATTCAGGCCGCGCGCCGCCAGCGACGAGGCCCAGCGCACGGGATATTGCCACAGCGGACTGATCGGCCGCAGCGGCACCGGCAGGTGCCGTCGCTTGACCTTCTCCGACTCCAGGCTCGAGTGACGGCGGTTCGCCACCGTGAGCGATTCCGGGTGCCAACGGAACGCCGAGACGCTCCGGCGCGTGAACGCAAAACGCCCGAGGCGGCGCAGCTTGAGGAAGGCGTCGAGATCCATGGCGTACTTGAGCCTGACGTCGAAACCGCCGATCGCCTCCAAGGCGTCGAGACGCACCATCGTGCCGGGGTGCGGGATCAGATCGGGACCCCAGGGCAGCAGGAAGCGCGCGAGGGATCCGGCGCTGCTGACGGCGATCGTGCGACCCTCGGGGTCGATGTAGTCGCAGCCCCCGAAGGCGAGCACTGCGCTGTCGTCGGCGAGCAACTCGCGAAGCTGAGCCAGTCCGCCGGGACGGAACAGGTCGTCATCGCCGATCCAGGCGTAGAAGGTCTCGACGGTGCGAACAGCCAGTCCGCGGTTGATCGCCTCCGAGATCCCCTTCTTCGGATCGTCCACGACCACCGCGCCATGACGGGCCGCGAGCTCTCGAGCCGCCTCGGCCTGAACGGGGGCGATGACCACCAGGGTCAGTTCGACATCCCGGCGCTGCTCGTCGATGGACTGGAGCGTCTCTTCGAACGTCTCCAGACGGTCGCCCAGCGTCGGCAGCACCACGAGGATGGTCGGGTCGGGCATGGAACTTCCTCGATTGCTAGCATCAGGAGCGACGCAAGGGTTGCGGGATTCGGCGGCGGCCGAGGCAGAGCGGCGATCAGTCGCCGAGATTATCACGAGCCTCATCGGAGCATTTTTTTGGAAAAGCACGACCTCATCTATGTCGCCGGCCATCGCGGTCTTGCCGGATCGGCGATCTGGCGCCGCCTGGAGTCCGAAGGCTTCGACAATCTGATCGGCGTCACCTCGGCCGAGCTGGACCTTCGCGACCGCGACGCGGTCTTCGCGTTCCTGCGTCAGGCGCAGCCGGCCGTGGTGATCGACGCTGCCGCCCACGTCGGTGGGATCCATGCCAACGACACGTTCTCGGCCGACTTCCTCAGCGACAACTTGCAGATCCAAGTGAACCTGATGGATGCCGCCAACGCCGTGGGGGTGGACCGCCTTCTCTTTCTCGGCTCGTCGTGCATCTACCCGAAGTACGCCGAGCAACCGATCAAGGAGTCGTCGCTTCTCACCGGCGAGCTCGAGCCGACCAACGAGGCCTATGCGATCGCCAAGATCGCAGGAATCATGCAGGTTCAGGCCTATCGCAAGCAGTTCGACCGTCACTGGATCTCTGCCATGCCCACGAATCTGTACGGTCCTGGTGACAACTTCCATCCCGAGAACTCGCACGTGCTCCCTGCCCTCATGCGACGCATCCACGAAGCGAAGATCAACGGCGATCCCACGGTCGTGATCTGGGGAACCGGAAGCCCCCTCAGGGAGTTCTTGCACGTCGACGATCTCGCGCGTGCGATCCTGTTCCTTCTCGAGAACTACGACTCGCCGACGACCATCAACGTGGGGATCGGCGAGGACCTGTCGATCCGCGAACTCGCCGAGCTCGTGGCCGACGTCGTCGGCTACGAGGGAACGATCGTGACCGACCCGAGCAAGCCAGACGGAACCCCGCGGAAAGTCCTCGACGTCTCTCGCATCAACGAGCTGGGGTGGAGCGCGCAGATCGGACTGCGCGAGGGCGTGGCCGAGACCTACGAGTGGTACCTGGCCCACAGCGAGCACCTGCGCACGAAGTAATCGCTGCTATCCGCCAAGATCGACCCCCTGCGCGGGCCCGCCCCGCCTCGAATCCGCCCGACTAGGATCGCCACGTGCCTCCCCCCTCGCTCCGCCGCACCCTCGTGGTGATGCCGGCATTCAACGAGGCCGCCTCGGTCGCCGACGTCATCCGGGAGGTCCGCGAGAAGGTGCCGTCGGCTCAGGTCCTCGTCGTCGATGACGGTTCGCGCGACGACACGGCCGAACGGGCTCGCGCCGCCGGCGCCATCGTGGCCCGGCTCCCCTTCAACCTCGGGGTGGGCGGTGCCATGCGCACCGGCTTCCGCTATGCCCGCAACAACGGATTCGACGCCGTGGTCCAGGTGGATGCCGATGGCCAGCACGATCCCTCGGAGGTCACCCAATTGGTCGCCGGCCTCGCTGATGCCGACCTGGTGCTGGGCGCGCGATTCGCCGGAGTCGGCGACTATCGCAGCTCAGGTCCACGACGATGGGCCATGATCGTGCTGTCGCGGGCGCTGAGCCGCCTCACCGGCACGCGGCTGACCGATACCACCTCGGGATTCCGCGCATCGGGGCCTCGAGCCATCAGCCTGTTCGCGGAGCACTACCCGGCCGAGTACCTGGGAGACACCATCGAAACGCTGGTGATCGCCTCGCGGTCGGGGCTCAGGATCGAGCAGATCCCGGTTCAGATGCGGGTCAGGGCAGGCGGAACGCCGTCCCACCGCCCGGTGAAGGCAGCGATCTACCTGGGGCGGGCCGTTCTTGCCCTGCTGTTCGCGCTGACTCGGCCCCGCTCGAGCTATCTCTGGGAGGAACCTCGATGAGCATCGCCAGCTATGTGCTGGGAATCGTCGCCGCGCTGCTCGTGCTGGCCGTCGTGGTCGAGCTGCTCCGGCGCGGTCGCCTTCGAGAACGCCACGCGGTCTGGTGGATGCTCGCGGGACTGCTCGCCCTGGTTGCGGCGGTGTTCCCCGCGACCCTGGCCTGGGCGGCACGGTTGCTCGGGGTGCAGGTGCCCACGAACCTGGTGTTCTTCGCGAGCACCGCCATCCTGTTCTTCGTCGCGTTGCAGAGCAGCTCCGAACTGACCGAGATCGAGAAGCGGGTGCGCACGCTGGCGGAGCAGTCCGCCCTGCAGGAGCTCCGGATCCGCGAGCTCGAGGACGGAAAGAAACAGCCTCCGAGCTAGGCGCGGCGCGGAATCAGCGCGATCCCGACGGCATGGAACAACAGTCCGACCGCCGGTGCAACCAGCAGGGCCAGCGTCGTGCGAGTGGAGAAGTCCACGGGAATCAGCAGGGCGGCGACGCTGGTCACCGCGGCCGCGATCGTTCCCACGGCGTAGATCGTGTGTCGAGAACGGCTGAGCGCCAGCGGACCGGTGACGAAGAGCGCGCCCATGAGTGCCGACGACACGACGATCACGAACAGGGTCGGCGCGCCCACGCGGAAGTCCGGCCCCACCACGGCGGCCAGGATCGGATCCCCGATCAGGGCGGCGACGACGGCAGCGATCAATCCCGCCAGCAGCACGGCGCCCGCGATCACCAGAGCCCGGCGAACCGGAGCCGGGTGATCCCGGAACGTGATGACCAGCAGGCTCTGGGCCGACATCACCCCGACCATGATCGGGGCGCGGACGACCGTCACGGCGAAGACGAAGGCGCCCAGCCGAGCCGGCGACACGTCGCCGGACGTCGCCACGGTCACCAGGGAGAAACCGCTGACGAGAATCGCCAGCGCGAGGGAGCCGGCGACGGCCTGCGCGGCGTTCGCGGTCAACCGCCCGAGCGGGACGTCCGAGCGCACGCGGCCGCGCAAGCCGGAGCGGATGAACCACCACAGGATGGCCAGGGTGCCGAAGAACGGCAGAGCGACCGCCCAGGCGATCGCCAGGACGTCGCGGGTGATCCCGAGCACGATGAGCACGACCACGAGGCGCAGCACCGCGTCGCCGATCACCATCGCCGCGATCGACGTCCACCGACGCAGCCCGTAGAGCGCACCGCAGACGATCGCGGTCAGCACGTACCCTGCCGGGCCGACGGCCAGCGGCAGCAGGAATCCCGCACCCCGATCAGCGAACACGGGCCACACCCAGAAGGCCGCAACGGCGGCGGCCAGGAGTGCGGATGCCGCCGCCGCCAGCACCGCGAAACGAACGAGCGTCGGTGATGCCGGCTCGCCAGGAGCCAGCTCCCGGCTGGCGCGGGCGACCTCCTGCTGCACGCCGGCGAGGGCGCCGACCACCAGATAGAGCCCCGACCAGAAGGCGGTGAACTGCGCGGCGGCCGCGGCACCGATCGCCCGGGCAACGATGAAGGTGAGCACGAATCCGACACCACCCGCGATGACGGCCGCGACGAGAATGACACCCGGGCCTCGTGCGGCTCGGGTCACGCGCAGGGAGATGGCCGATCCGCCTGTCTCCGCGGCGGGCTCAGGCGGACGTGTCACGTGGTCCATCCTGCTCGGAGTGCGCGGGTCCGTTGACACCGCGGTGCGACTCGCGCCGACCCCGGAATTCTAGTTGATCGCCTCCGCGCTCATCTTGAGGCGGGACGCGCTCGGCTACAGTGACACAGGCCAATCCCCCTCACGATCAACCCCGGGAGACCGATGTACCCGCTCAGTGGCCGTCTTCCCGACGGTCTCCGTCTTCGCGTGGAAAAGATCGGATCGGCCTACCGCAGCTGGGCGACGCCCCGCGAGGACTCCCTGCCGCGGGCGCGCGTCCTGTTCGCGCTGCCGGTGCTGCTCGTCCTGTTCGGCGCGGTGATGATCGGACTGACGATCAACGGGACATCGTCCGGGGCGTTCTACGCCGACATCCACGAGGGCAAAGACCCGGCTCTGCTGCTGAACAGCCCGGAGCGGATCCGCTCCGACGAGTGGAATGTCGGCACCACGTGGACGATCAGCCAGCTGCAGCAGGGCCTCCCCGAGGTGAACCGCGCGTTCCCGGGTGGGATGGATGCTGCGATCCCCCAGGATCTGCCTCGACGGGACTGGTCGATCGCATTCCGGCCGCAATTGATCGGATACCTCTTCCTGGACGCCGACCACGGAACGGCGGCCCGCTGGTGGATCCCGTTCCTGTCGTTGCTGGCCGCCGCCTACATGTTCGCGGTGACGGTGCTGCCTCGGCGACCGCTCACTTCGGCGGCGCTCGCTCTCGGCTTCGCGGCGTCGCCGTTCTTCACCTGGTGGTTCCAGTCGAGCACGTTCTGGCCAGCCGTGTGGGGACTTGCCGCGATGTCGGCCCTGATCTGGGCTGCCCGCAGCACATCGAGAGCCGCGCGCTGGGGCTGGGCTGCCGCGACCGGCTATCTGACGGTGGTGATGGCGATGGGCATCTACGCGCCGTACATCGTCCCAGTCATCGTCGTCGTCGCGTTCTTCGGCGTTGCCGTCCTCGTTGCGCTACTGACGCGGACTCGTCACGCGAGGAGTCTCCTGCGACTCGTTCCGATTCTGGTCGCCGGTGCCGTCGGTGGCGCCATCACGGCGGTGTGGCTGCAGAGCAAGCAGAGCGTGGTCGCGGCATTCCTCAACACCGACTACCCCGGCGATCGCACGACGCAGCCCGGGGGCGGCAGCGGGCTCGGCCTTGCCCGGCTGATCAGCTCGCCATTCTCTGAGGCCTTGCAACGCGCCAACGGATTCCTCGGGCTCAACTCATCCGAGGCTTCGACGTTCTTCCTCGCCGGGGCATTCCTCATGCCCGTGCTCATCTGGCTCGTCGTCCGACGCGTTCGCTCCCGATCCGGGGCGCCCTGGGAGCTGATCGGACTCGCCGCCTCGCTCGTCCTGCTCGCGGCGTTCATCTTCGTGCCCGGATGGGGCGGCCTCGCTCACCTGCTGTTCCTCGATCGCACCACGGAGGTCCGGCTGCGTATCGGCCTCGGCGTCGGAGCGTTCGCCATCCTCCCGTTGCTGATCGCCGAGCTCGAGAACGATCGGCTCCGGGCCGGCCGGGCCCTCTCGTGGGTCGTGGCCGCCCTGTTCCTGCTCCCCGAGGTCGCAGTCGCGATCGCCTTCGTCCACCAGTTCGGGTTCTCGCGGTTGGCCCACGATGCGCCCTTCTGGTGGGCGTATGCGATCGTCTCGGCGGCGGCACTCTTCTGGTTCGCGCGGCGGCGAGTCGCGGCAGCAGCGATCGCGTATCTCCTGGTGAACCTCGTCGTCACTCTCTCGGTCAACCCGGCATATCTCGGCGTCCTCGATCTGCGCAAGACCGCCGTCTCGAAGGCGATCATGTCGGTCGGCGACGGCGAGTCATGGGTCGGTGTGGGCTCCAGCCTTCCCACCGCGATGCTGCTCGAAAGCGGCGTCCAGGCGTACAACGGAGTTCAGGGCGCACCGTCCCGCACCATGTGGAAGCAGATCGATCCCGCCGGCACCTACCGCTACGAGTGGAACCGGCTCGGGAACGTGAGCTGGACGCCGGGGAGCGGCAACCCCGTCGTCTCCAACCCTGCTCCCGACATCATCCTGTCGACCTTCGACGCCTGCGCCTCCTTCGCGCAGAATCACGTCGGGCACGTTCTCGCCGATGTCCCCCTCTCGTCCCCCTGCCTGACGACGGTGCGGTCCTTCCACCTTCCGAAGAGCGTCGTCACCCTGTACGACGTCGTCCCGAAACCGTGAAGACCCCAGCCCGATTCTGAGCGACTAGCGCGCTCTAGCCGGGTGGGCAGACGGTCAGCGAGCTCGTCGAACTGGCGATCATCAGTCCGGAACCGGACACGTCCGGACCGGAGAGCCGGATGTCATTCCAGCCGCTGGAGACCTGCAGAGGGACCGGATCGCCGATCACTCCGCCCTTGGCCAAAGACACCGTGACCGTGCCGTCCTGTGGCGCCAATACCGAGGCCTCATCGCCGTCGAGCGGTGCCGGCGCACCCGGGGTGAAGGTCGCGCACCCGGATTCCGACATCGGAGCGGATTCCGAGCCGACCCGAAGTCCGAACCGTGCACGCACCGTCAGGGTCGCGCCCAGATCGTAGGGCCCGGCTCTGAACTCCCCGCTCCTGGCGAACTCCTCGATGTCGCCCAGGGTGGCGTCGGGGGCCCACTGAGCCGCGGGGCGGACCGAGGCCGACACCCCGGGATACTCGTCGGCGAGGGCGAGCGCGGCCGAGAAGCGCTCTCGCGCCGCGTCCGACCTCAGCTGCCGCTCGTGGATGCTCGAGACGAGTCCGCCGAGGTTGTAGACCACGAGCAGGCCGACCAGGGCGACGACGGCTCCCATCTGCAATGAGTAGCGTCGCGTCAGCCGAGTCAGTCCGAGGGCGAACAGCGGAAGGACCATCGAGATCGCGAAATAGAGGTACCGCGAGGAGGTGGCCGTGACCAGGCCCAGATTGACCCGGGAGTAGGCGGTGAACAGCGCGAACAGGGGTGCCGCCAGGAACAGCAGGTACGCGGGCCGCTGCCGCCACGATGCCCCGCGGTAGCTGAGAACCGCCCAGATCCCGGTCGCGGCGAACAGGATGGACCCGAGCACCGCGATCGGGAACGCCCGGCCGAATCCATCGCTCAGCATGCTGAGCGCGTATTCCGGTACCGCCGAGATCAACTGGCCAACCGACGCCCGGCCCGCCGGCGGCGCGAAACGCCCTTCGAGAACGAACCAGGTCGCGTAGACCAGCGCCGGCACGGCGAACAGCGCCGCCGTTCGCCGGAATCCATGCCTCTGCCAGCCGATCAGCGCCGCGACGGCGAGCAGAGGCAACGAGGTCCCGGATGTGGCGAGGGCGACGATCGACAACAGAATGACGAGAACGATGTCGCGCGCGCGCAGTCGCGATCTCAGCAGGATGAGAATGACCAGCATCCCGAAGACCATCGCGCCGACGAAGCCGACCTGGAAGGCCCAGAGGATGTTCTCGGCCCCTGCGCCGAAGAAGATCAGCAGGAGGCTGAAAGCCGTCACCAACGCGGGAGCGACGCCGACCCGCAGCATGAACCGCCACATCACGTGCGCGAACGCCAAGCCGGCCACGATCACCGGGATCGCGAACGGCAGGTAGCTGTTGATGCCGAACAGGTCACGCAGCACGAGGAACAGCGAGAAGGGCACCGTGCTCCAATGCCCCACATGGGGCATCCAGATGTTCGCTTGCTGCGACGGGACGATGAAGGCGAAATCGTCGAAGAAGAACCATCCGCGCGTCGAGACGACCGAGTAGCCGATGGCCGCGACGGCCAGAGCGAGATAGTGGATGCCGCGCGGCGACAGAACGCGCCGGAGCGGGCTCCTTCTCGACGCCAGCGGTGCGGCGCTCAGATCGGTGCTCACGAGCGAATCACGGCGGGGTCGGACACGGAGAAACCCTACCGGGTCGCCCTGGCTCCCCTGGAGCCGGAGGCGAGGAACGGGGAGCAGTTAGGCTATCGACGCGCGCCGCGCTACCTCACCGCTCACCGAACTCCGGGATTCGCATTTGTCTGAGACCTTCACTCACGATGTCGTCGTTATCGGAGGCGGTGGGCACGTCGGGCTCCCTCTCGCGATCGCCTTGGCCGACCGCGGCTCGAAAGTCGTGGTGTACGACGTCAGCGAACGTGCCGTCTCGACCGTCAACTCCGGCAAGGTGCCGTTCAGCGAACCCGGCGCCGAGCCCGTGCTGCAACGGGTCATCGCCGAGGGTCGGTTCACGGCCTCCACCGATCCGGCCGTCGTCGCCAACGCACGCAATGTCATCGTGGTGATCGGCACGCCGGTCGACGAGCACCTCAATCCCGACCCGAGTGCCATTCCGAAGGCGCTCGAGGGATGCAGCGACTACTTCCGCGACGGCCAACTGCTCGTGCTGCGCAGCACGGTCTACCCCGGCGTCACCGCTCTGGTCGAGAAGATGATCGCGGGTCTCGGCCTCGACATGCCCGTGGCGTTCTGCCCGGAGCGCATCGCCGAGCACAAGGCCATGGAAGAGCTGTACAGCCTCCCGCAGATCGTCTCCAGCCGGAGCGAAAGCGGCCGCGCCCGCGCCGCCGAGCTGTTCGGCACCCTGACGAGCACGATCGTCCACCTCGAACCAGAGGAGGCCGAACTCGCGAAGCTGTTCACCAACACCTGGCGCTACATCAAGTTCGCGGCGGCCAACCAGTTCTACATGATGGCCAACGATCGCGGGCTCGACTTCGAGAAGATCCGCAAAGGTCTCACCCAGGACTACCCGCGCGCCAAGGACCTGCCCGGGCCCGGGTTCGCCGCGGGTCCGTGCCTGTTCAAGGACACGATGCAACTGGCCGCTTTCGACGACAACCGCTTCGCGCTCGGGCACTCCGCGATGCTCGTGAACGAGGGGCTGCCGCTCTACCTGGTCAGCCAGCTCGAGAAGCGCTTCGATCTCGAGAACCTGACCGTCGGCATCCTGGGCATGTCCTTCAAGGCCGGGTCGGATGACATCCGCTCCAGCCTCAGCTACAAGCTGCGACGCGTGCTCAAGTTCAAGGCGAAGGCTGTGCTCGGCACCGATCCCTACGTCAGCGAGGACGTGGACGACACGCTGCTGCCCCTGGATGACGTGCTCGCGAAGGCAGACATCCTGATCATCGCGACCCCGCACGACGAATACCGCGACCTGGTCACCGACAAACCACTCGCCGATGTCTGGAACCTCACCGGCAACGGAGTCGTCATCTAGTGAGCAGCACGCCACGTGCCTCCATCATCATCCCCGCCTACAACGAGGGCGAGGACATCGTGCCCGGGCTCGACCGCATCTTCGAGGCGGTCACCGTCGATGCCGAGGTGATCGTGGTGGTCGACACCGCCGACGACACCACTGTCGCGCCGGTCGAGGAGTACGCGAAGCGCGAGAAGCGGCTCCGGTATGAGGTCAACAGCTACGGACGCGGTCCCGCCTATGCGATCCGGTACGGCATCGACCAGGCGACGGCGCCGACTGTCGTCGTCACGATGTCGGATGGCTGCGACGACCCGCGGCAGATCGACGACCTGGTCAAGCTCGTCGAGCGCGGCGTCGTGGTCGCCGCGGCATCGCGCTACATGCCCGGCGGCCAGCAGGTCGGCGGCCCGCGGCTGAAGACCTTCCTCTCGCGAACGGCCGGCAAGTCGCTTCACCTGCTCACCGATACCGGCACTCGGGATGCCACCAACTCCTTCAAGGCGTACAACCGGCAATTCGTCCAAGACGTCGGCATCGACAGCAAGGACGGCTTCGAGATCGGGCTGGAGTTGACGGCGAAGGCTCGGCGCCTTCGGCTGCCGGTCGCCGAGATCCCGACGATCTGGCTCGACCGCACCTTCGGTCAGTCGAACTTCAAGATGTCGAAGTGGATTCCCAAGTACCTGCGCTGGTACCGCTTCGCCTTCGGCCCCCAACTCAGCCTCGAGCAACTCCGCGCCAAGTCACGCCCCGCCGCCGGATAGCCCGTCCGCGTGAGAGAGAGGCTCCTGGCTATTGCACGCCGCCCTGCGGTGCGTGTCATCACCCTCGCAGTGGCCTTCGCCGTTCTCCTCCTGCTGAGGCGCGGTGACACAGTCCTCGTTCCGAGCGTCTGGAACGAGGACGGCGACATGATCGTTCCCGACATGCTGCACAGTGGCCTGGGCACGTTGCTGCATCCGGTCAACGGGTACCTCGTCACCATTCCCAAGATCATCGATCTGATCGCCTTCGCCGTGTCGGCAACGCTGTTTCCCCTGATCAACGCAGTCCTTGCCTGGCTGGTGGCGATCGGAGTTGGCCTTGCCGTGGCGTTCGCTCCGACCGTCCTCCGGCATCGGACGCTCGCCGCGGCCGCAGTCTTCCTCGTCCCCACCGATCCGGAGGTATTCGGAATCGGGTTGTACACCCTCTGGTGGGCGGGAATCCTTCTGCTGCTCGTCGTGCTCTGGAAGCCGGACGACCACCGCGTCCTGACGCGCGTGCTGCTGCTCGTGATCGGCGGGCTGTCATCGCCCGTGATCCTGATCGCTGCTCCTGCGCTCGTGGTCCGCGCCGTGCGGTGGAGGCAGCGGTCCGAAATCGTCCCTGCGGCCGTCGGACTGGCGGTGGCGACCGTGCAAGGCCTGACCCTCATCCTCAGCACGATCACCGGTGCGAGCGCGGCCCCCGGCTCCTCGGGAGCGGCCTTCGCGCCGACGATGGTGGGCGACTACCTCGCGCACAGCTGGACGGACTCCCCGCGGATCCGTGTCGCCGCGGGAATCCTCCTCCTGCTCTTCTTGATTGCCGGCACTCTCCTCGTGCGCAGCGGGCCGCGGTGGCCCGCCGTTCTGATCGGCTATCTGTTGGTGGCATTGGTCATTCTGTCGCTCGCGCGCACCGCGGGCATCGCCCTCGACCCCGTGAACGCGGGTCCGAGGTACTTCTTCTACCCCTTTGTGCTGATCTCTTGGTTCCTGCTCTGGCTTGTCACTCGCTGGCGATGGCAGCCTCTGGTCGCGCTGCCCGTCGCTGCTCTCCTGCTCGGTCTTGCGAATGTCGCGCCCGGATGGTCGCGGTCGAATATCGATTTGCACTGGCCGGAGCAGTTGCGGGCCTGCGCCGCCGCTGAGGGTCCCTTCCAGTTGACGATCCAAGCAGCGGGTCACGCCGATCACGTCTGGCATGTCACGTTGCCGAGCGTGGACTGCGCGACCTGGCTCTCCCGCGATCCGTTCAACAGGTAACCGGCCCGAGGTTCGAGCCTGGTTTTGGCGAATCAGCGGCAGCCTGAGAGAGTGACTACGGCACATCGAGAGGAATCACATGAAGAAGGTCGTCGTCACCGGTTCTGCCGGATTCATCGGCGGATACATCGTCGAAGAGCTCCTGAAGCAGGGCTACTCGGTGATCGGGGTGGACAACTACTCCAAGTACGGCCCGGTCAAGAAGAGCTACGACGAGCACCCGGACTATGAACTCGTCGTGGGCGACGTGCAGGACGTCGAGCTCATGGAGAAGGTCCTGGCCGACGCCGATCACTTCATTGCCGGTGCGGCGCTGATCGGCGGCATCTCGTACTTCCACACCTATGCCTACGACCTGCTCGCTCAGAACGAGCGCATCATCGCCTCGAGCGTCGACGCCGCCATCAACATCAAGAAGAACGGTGGCAAGCTCGAGAAGGTCACCTACATGTCCTCCTCGATGGTCTTCGAGTCGGCGACGCACTGGCCGAGCAAGGAGGGCGACGAGCGGATCGTGCCGCCGCCGCTGTCGAGCTACGGCTTCCAGAAGCTCGCCGTCGAGTACTTCGCCAAGGCGGCATGGGACCAGTACAAGCTTCCCTTCACGATCGTGCGTCCGTTCAACTGCGTCGGCATCGGCGAGAGCCGCGCGCTCGGCGACGTCGAGATCGACTCGGGCAACGTCAAGCTGGCGATGAGCCACGTGGTGCCCGACCTGGTGCAGAAGGTGCTCAAGGGTCAGAACCCGCTGCACATTCTGGGAAGCGGTGAGCAGGTGCGCCACTACACCTACGGCGGCGACCTCGCTCGCGGCATCGTGCTCACACTCGACCACCCCGCCGCTCTCAACAACGACTTCAACATCTCGACGGCCGAAGGTCATTCGGTGACGGAGTTGGCGCAGGCGATCTGGACGAAGATCAACGGCGACGAGCCCATGAAGCTCGCGCACGACGAAGCCTTCGAATACGACGTGCAGAAGCGCGTGCCCGACGTGTCGAAGTCGAAGGCTGTCCTCGGTTTCGAGGCCACGACCTCCCTCGACACGATGCTTGACGAGGTCATCCCGTGGATCAAGGACGCTGTCGCGGCCGGAACCATCTAGGTCTCCTAATACCGGCGGCGGGTCAGGGTTCCCGGCTTCAGACCGGCTGAATCAGGTCGCGGAACGCATCGAGCGTTCCGCGGCCGAAACGGTGGTAATCGCCGCGCAAGGTGGCTGCCGCGACGCTGGGGATGCGCGCAAGACGTCGTTCCGGCAGGGCCGACCTCCGGCGCTCGTGAGCGAGCTTCGCCCGGGCGCTGGCCACGGCCGCGGAATCCACTGCAGGACCAAGGGCCTCGAGCCGTGGTGGCAGTTGTTCCGCGCGGGTCAGGAGTCGGGTGTTGCGCTGTGCCCGCGGCTCCCCGACCCGGGCCGCCTTGCCTCGGACGCCCAGCACCCTCGCGCCGATTTCGTTGCCACCGTGCTGGCGGTAGTCGATCAACGGCTGTTCGAGCAGGTCGAGCTGGCCGGCCGCTGCCGCGACCATGGCCAGCCACTCATCGTGGACCCAGCCAGGGGGCACCGGGAGTGCGATCTCCACCAGCCGACGACGGACCATCGTCGTCGCGCCCGTCACCGTGTTGCGCCTCATGAGCACCTGGAGGCCGCGACCGTCGTGCTCGAGCCGTCGCATGGCAGCACTCATGGAAAGCGACTCGAGAAGGGTGCCTCCGATCGGGGCGCCGTGCGCGTCGACGAGCCGGGCATCGCTGTGGAGGAGCAGGATCTCGGGCCGAGACTCGAAGGCAGCGACCATCGTCTCGAGCTTGTCCGGGCGCCAGATGTCGTCCTGGTCGCTCAGGGCGACGAGATCGCCACCGCCCATGGCCAATCCGTGGGAGAAGTTGGCGACCACGCCACGTGGTCCGGGGTTGGTCGTGATGATCGATTCACCCTGAAACCCGGCCAGAGCGCGGCGAGCGATCGCGACGGTCTCGTCGGACGATGCGTCGTCGGTGATGACGATCCGGTCGGGTGGACGGGTCTGCCCCAGGATGCTTGCCAGTTGGGCTCCGAGGAACTCAGCTCCCTGATAGGTGCCGACCACCACTGCCACACGGGTCATACCCCTCGGCCTACTCCGCGGTCTCACGTCTCCGCGCCGCACGGGCGCTGACCCGCTCGGCGACGGCCGAGAGCCCGCCCTCCCTGAGGTAGTAGCGAACGCGGCTGAGATCGTGCGCGACTCCGCTGCGCCGCCGGACTTCCACCGGCTTGATCGGCCCGGATTTGTCTTTCTTCCCCTCGCGCAGAACGGTCTTGTCCGCCGCCCGCATGGGACGGCGGCAGAACTCGACGATCGGGCGCAACGCATGGTCCCAGAAGAAGTCGGCGCGAACCCGATCGACATTCGCTCGTGCGGCAGCCGCGGCCTTCTTGTTGAAGAGGAGCTTCTCGAGCGCGGCCTCGAGCGCCGCCCCGTCACGTTCCGGGATCGAGACGCCGAGTTGCTCCCGCTCCACGAGGTCGCCGAACGAGTCGCCCTCGGTCGTGACGATCGGCAATCGGGCCCATAGGTAATCGAGAATGCGGGTTCGGAACGAGAACGTCGTCTCGACATGCTGGAAGTGAGTCGAGACGCCGACATCGGCCTCGAGCAGGTAGTTCTGCCGCTCATCGAACGACACCCACTGCTCGTTGAAGAACACGTTCTTACCCGTCAGGCCGAGCGTGTCAGCCAAGGTCCGAGCTCTCGACAGCGCCTGCATCTCGGGCACGTCGGGATTGGGGTGCTTCGTCCCCATGAAGAAGAGTCGTACCTCGGGGTGACGCAGGGCGAGCTGGCCCACCGCTCGGATCAGCGTGTCCGGATCGAACCAGTCGTAGATCCCTCCGCCCCAGATGATGACCTTGTCGTCCTTGCCGATGCCGGGCACGACACCACGGATCGCCGGATGAGTGACGACCGGATCGATCCGGTCGATTCCGAACGGGGCGATTGCGATCAACGATTCGAGCTCGTTGTCGCGCGAATAGTTGAAGGCGTTCACCCTGCCGAGAGCCGCGAGCTGTCCCAGCCAGAAATGCCGCTGCCTCTCGTTGGCGCAGACGAAGAAGTCGCCGATCTGGAGCTGCTGGTTCAGGATCGCCGTCGAGTCGATGATCTGCTTGTTCCAGAGGTTCAGCCCCAGCTTGCGGCCTTGCTCGAGCTGCTCCAGGTGCAGCGGATCGTAGACGTCGACGACCAAGATCTTGGAGGTCTTCGCCAGGGCCGGGAACATCGCGATCGCGTTGCCCTGGACGATGATGATGTCGGCCCACTTCTCGTGCTGCACGATGGTGCTCGGGCGGCGGTGCGAGATGACGCCGACCTCGAACGAGTCATCGAGCGGGACCGCCTTGGTCATGCTGACCAGACGCACATCGTGTTCCGGCGCGAGCTGTTTGGCGATGTTCCAGGCGCGGATGGCCGGACCGGCCATCTTGCGACCGATGGGGTCGCCCGTGATCACCAGCACCCGGCTCCGCGGCGTCTCGACCAGCACACCCAGCGTCGCGACGATCTTGTCGTAGCCCCTCAGGTAGCTGTCGATCGGATACGCCGGCTGATCGATCGTGCCGAACAGGCGGGCGATATCGCGCTGCGGCCGACGGCGGGTGGACTGGATCCGCTTGCGTGCCGCGTCCATCTCGGGAAGCTTCTCGACGAACTGGTCGATCGCGAAGAGCCCGGCGGCGGTCACCTTCGGGATCTCGACGAGGTCTTCTGCCTCGTCTCCCGGCCGACGGATGTCGAGACTCGTCGAATCGAGGTCGCCGCGCCCGACAGCTCGCCGGACCGTCAGCAGCAGCGAGCCGGCGAAGACCTGCTCCAGGCTCTCATCGTCGAGGTTCTTGTAGAGGGTGAACAGAGCGTTCCGCTCGAGGAGATAGAGCTCGCGGAAGCTGCCGAACTTGTTCATCGATGCGTGGTGCTTGTGGTACGCGACTGACTTCGGCTGATAGCGGAATCGGTAGCCGAGCAGGTTCAAACGCCACCCGAGGTCGACATCGTCGTAGAACATGAAGAACTCGTCGTCGAATCCGCCCAGCTCATCGAAGACCTCGTGGCGGACGAACATGGCAGCACCCGTGCCGAACAGGACGTCGTGCTCCTCGTCCCAGCTGCCGCGGTCGACCTCTCCCGCGTGGGGCTTGTAACCCATGCCGTACCAGGTGAGGGATGAGTCGACGAAGTCGATCCGCTCGCCGTCCCAGTCGAGGACCTTGCTGGCGACGGCGGCCACATCCTGACCGGAGTTGAAGGTGTCGATCGCCGCCGAGATCCACTTCGCATCGGGCCGTGCGTCGTTGTTCAGGAAGGCGACGAACTCGCCCGAGGCCCGCGAGACGCCCAGGTTGCAGCCCCCGGTGAATCCCAGATTCTCGGTCGACGGCACCAGGACGATGCCCTCCGTCGCGCGCAGCCGCTCGAGGCTGTCATCGCCCGATCCGTTCTCGACGACGACGATTTCGAGCAGCTCACGCGGCCAGTCGAGCTGCTGGAGAAGTCGGATGGCCTCGATCGTGTCGTCGGCGCCGCGGAAGTTCACGAGGACGACCGAGACGAGGCCCGCGGTCCAGGTTTTCACGTTTTCTACCCCATCACGTTGCCGCGCAGTGGACGCGGGCGAACGAGTACGAACTCTACCAAGCCGGTTCGAACGGCACGTCCAGGCAAGGCAGCCCCCACCATCGCGTTGCGGGCCCCCGCGGGCCGATAGAGTATCGACGATCTGAGCAGCGGAGGCCTGGGATGTTGGCGATGACTCTGATGGTCCGCGATGAGGCGGACATCATCAGGCCGATGATCGAGCATTCGCTCGCCCAGGGCGTCGACCTGATCATCGTCACCGACAACGGATCCGTTGACGGTACGACCGAGATCCTCGAGGAATTCACCGGGACGGGTCAGCTGGTCCTGCGCCATGACCCCGTTCACATGAAGCAGCAGTACAGCACGGTCACGAAAATGGCCAGGGACGCGGCGTCCGAGTATCACGCGGACTGGGTGATCAACGCCGACGCCGACGAGTTCTGGCAACCGGTCGCCGACGGCCGCACGCTGGCCGAGGTGTTCGCCCGGCTCTCGCCCGATTACCGGGCCATCGAAGTCCCCGTTTTCGACATGACGGGCGCCCCCGCGCTCTCGGGCACCGGTCTGCAGCGCCTGCTCTATCGCGACCTGCGCCCGGTGGAGGATCTGCGCAGGATCGGCCTTCTCGCGCACGCGACCCCGGATACCGTCCACGTCGGCGATCCCGACGTCGAGGTGGCGCAAGGCAATCACTACGTGAACTTCGAACCGCAGGGCGAGCCGGCCGAGGAGCTGCGGGTGGAAGTCCAGCACTTCCCCTGGCGCTCATGGGCGCAGTTCGAGCGCAAGGTCATCGCGTCCGGCCGGGCATACGAGAGCAACGCCACGCTGCTGCCGAGCCCGAACCACCATGGCATGAAGGAGTATTCGCGTTACAAGCTGGGCAGCTTGTTCGCCGCCTACATCACCCGCCATCCGGATCAGGCCGAGCTGACCGCCGGAATCGCCGCGGGCCACTTCGTGCTCGACGAGCGGATTGCTCGAACCAGAACCTCGCCGGTGCCGGATGTTCCCGTCGATCCCTCGGTCATCGAGGTCAGTTCGGCGCTGGGCCGCATCATCTTCGGATACGAGACGGCCGCGTTGGACGATGCTCGGCGCATTCAGCAACTCGAGGCGGACGTCGCCGGTGCTCGGGCCGAGCTCGGCCGGCAGCGCGCCCGACGCGTGGTGCGCGCCGCCGACTGGATTCACGAGTTGCGGCCCGGTCGCGCTCACTGACCGGCCGACGATCGACTCCGGAGGCTACGGGAAGCAGACCTGCGGGGACGTCGCAGACAGCAGCACGTCGCTCAGGGTGTTCGGGCCTCCGAGCAGCGTGACACGAGTCGCTCCCAGCTTCTTGATGTCGTCGAGCACACCCTGCGGAACGCAACTCGAGTTCGAGAGGTAGAGCGGAGACGCGTTCTTCGCGGCGAGAACGGAACCGGCAAGGGCATCGGGGTAGTTCACGCCGCTCGCGATATAGACGTGGGCGGCCGAGGAGAAGACCGAGCGGTTGGCGGCCTGCGAGGCGTCGAAGCGGTCGGCCCCGGTGAGCCGCGTGACGGTGACCCCGGCCATCGCCGTGAGATCCGCCTCGATTCCGGTCGACACCGATGCCGGCCCGCCGACGATCGTGATGCGCGCCACGTTGTGGTCGACGAGGAACTGGCGGGTCGCGTCATCGAGCGCCAGGAGGTCTCCCTGCACGAGCAAGACCGGACGATGCTGATAGGCACCGATGCTGTCGGCCGACAGGGCATCCGGGAACTTGGTCCCGGTGACCAGATAGAGATCGGGGATCGAGTCACCGAAGGTGGACGCGAGGTTGCGCGACGCCTCATAGCGATCCAGGCCGTCCACGCGGGTGATGGTCGCCGAGGGCGCGAGCGCGGACACCGCGTCGAACACACCGGCCGAAACCGACTTCGGCCCGCCGACCACGACGATCGTGGACGGCGCGAGCCGCGTGATCTCGCCGGCCACCGACGGCGGGAGCGACGTCGGGTCGGTGAGCAGTAGCGGACCACCGTCGCGGGCAGCGGCCGGGGCGGCGCTGAGCGCATCCGGGAAGTTGAGGCCATTGGTGATGTACACCACGGGAGCGCCGGACGGGAACGCCGCGACCGACATGGCGACGGAGCCGCTGTAGCGATCGGCACCGCTCGTGCGGTCGGGGGTCGGGCATGTCCAGCTCGTGCCGCAGTACGACACGGTGGCAACAGTGCAGGCCGTTGAGGTGTCTTTGCCGGCCGTTCCGCCGACGTTGACGCCCCAGACGCAGACATTGTGCGCCCCCGACGGCGCGGGAAGCGTCACGGAATACGCGTGGGCGGTGCCGGATGCCGATGGCCAGTACACCGGGACTCCGCTGGTCAAGAGCGTCGAGTCGGTCTGGTCGGCCGTGGAAGCCGCCACGAAGGTGCCGTCGATGTACACCTTGATGGCGATCGCCGAGCTCGAGTCCGAATCGAGAGCCCAGCCCTTCACGGTGACCGAGTTCTCGGCGCCGGTCACCGAGGTGATCGCACCGTACGGCGAGTTGCTCGAGGTCGGCGTGCCGAACCAGACGGACCAGTAGTACCAGAAGTTGCGGTTGCCGTACGAGGAGCATTCGTCACCCGTGCTGCCGAGATGGGCCAGAGCAGCGGCATTGGGTGTGTACGGGGTATAGACGTAGAGCACGTGAGTCGCACGGTTCTGCACCGTCACGTTCTGCGGAGCGCAGTAGTCGCCGGACGGCGCGTGGTTTCCCGGATAGGTGCTGATCGCCGTGGTCTTGCCCACCGGGTAGGCCAGGTCGAAGCGGGAGGTGTATGCGGTGCCCGCGCCGGTTCCCGCGGGTTGCGTGTAACGCTTCATCCAGTACGCGCCGCCGTGCACCTGCTTGAAGAAGCCCGCCCACGCCGGATCACAGGCGGCGGTATCCGGGCACTGAGCTCCCATCGCGTGGTCCATGGCGCTCTGCGACGGCGTGAGCTTGGTGATGAGCCCCTGTTCCTTCTGGAGCGTCACCAGAATCGTTTTCGGGCTGATGCCGCAGGTGGTCGCGACCTTGTAGATGATCGTCGCCGCGGATTCGTTCCCGGCGCCGGGATAGGCCTGGCACATCGGGTCGGCGGGGATCGAGAAGGTGTTCGTATGGAAGTTCTTGAGGCACAAGGAATTGCCGCAGGTCCCCGGTTCCTTCACCTCCAGGAAGTTCTGGATCTCGACCGCGGACATGGCGTTGCCATTGAAGAAGTTGTCATCGCTCACGATGTAGCCGGCGTTGAAGTCGCTGCCAGTCACCGCGTGCGCCGCAGACGCCCCGAGGGGCGACAACGCGCTCAGCAATCCCGCGAGCAGGGCGGCCACGGCGAACACCGCGGCGGGCACTGACAGGCGGCGCAGATGATTCGTCTCAGCACGCATCACAACCCCCTGCCGACTATTTCACACCAGTCACACGCGTATCATCCACTAAAAGCCCGAATTGGGGGTAGATCTGTGCGCCCGTCGCCCGAGCCGGACCGCCAGGATTCGCCGACTATGCTGTGGTGATCATGACCGCGCTCGTCGAACCGGCTGAGGTGCGCAACGCGCGCTTCGCTGCTCTGGCTCTCCAGCCGATGGAAGTGGTCTCGTCATCGTCCCGTCCATTCTTCGACGGATTGAAGTCGGTTCGAGAGGTCTTTTCGAGGCGCGAACTGCTATCGCTCCTGATCCGTCGTGACCTGAAAGCCCGCTACAAAGACAGCGCGCTGGGCTTCGTCTGGTCGCTGATCAAGCCCCTCACCCAGCTCGCGATCTATTACGTGGTCGTCGGCCATTTCCTCGGGGCGGCCAAGGGCATCCCCGACTTCGCCGTCTATGTCTTCTGCGGCCTCACGATCTACTCGCTGTTCAGCGAGACGATCAGTGGGGCGACCTCGTCGATCGTGACCAACGCCGGCCTGATCAAGAAGATCGCACTGCCGCGTGAGGTGTTCCCTCTCGCCAGCATCGGCGCGGGCGGATTCAACTTCTTGGTGCAACTGGTCATCCTCTTCGTCGCGGCGCTCTTCCTCGGCGGCTTCCAACTCGGCTGGAACTTGGCCTATGCGGTGCCCGCCATCGTCCTGATCCTGATCTACACGACGGCGATCGGGCTGTTCCTGTCGGCGGTCAACGTCTATCTGCGCGACATTCAGTACCTCATCGAGGTCAGCCTGATGGTTCTCCTCTGGGCGTCGCCGACCGTCTACAGCTGGACGCAGGCGAGGTCCGTGCTCGGCAATGGGGTTCTGCTCGAGGTGTACACGGACAACCCGATCACCCTCGCCGTGCTGGCCTTCCAGAAGGCATTCTGGGTGGGGCATATGACAGGCATCGCCTATCCGGGACTCCTTCTGACCCGCATGGGGATCGCCGCGGTCATCGGCATCGTCTTGATCTTCGTGGCGCAACGGGTGTTCTCCCGCCTCGAGGGCAACTTCGCCCAGGAGCTCTGAGCAGTGGCCCGCCCCGATCCCGGCACCACTGGTGTGCCCGCGCCGGATGTGATCCGGGTCGACAACGTCTCCAAGCGGTTCATCGTCCGCAAAGACAACTCGCTCAAGGAGCGCTTGGTGACGCTCGGCCGTTCCGGCCGGCGCCATCGTGAAGACTTCTGGGCCTTGCGCGACGTCAATTTCCACCTCCACGCCGGCACCACCATCGGCCTGATCGGGCACAACGGCTCGGGCAAGAGCACGCTGCTGAAAATCATCGGCGGAATCCTGGATCCCACCAAGGGCTCGGTGGCCCGTCGCGGTCGACTCGCGGCCCTGCTCGAACTCGGTGCCGGCTTCCACCCGGATCTCACGGGTCGCGAGAACGTCTATCTGAACGCGTCGATCCTCGGCCTCACCGATAAAGAGACGGAATCCAAGTTCCAAGAGATCCTGGACTTCTCGGGGATCGGGGACTTCATCGACACCCAGGTCAAGTTCTACTCGTCGGGGATGTACGTGCGGCTCGCCTTCGCGGTGGCAGTACACACCGACCCGGACGTCCTGCTGGTCGACGAGGTGCTCGCGGTCGGAGACGAGGCCTTCCAGCGCAAGTGCCTCGACAAGATCCGCGACTTCCAGCAGGAGGGGCGCACGATCGTCATCGTGAGCCATTCGCTCGGGCAGATCGTCGAGCTGTGCGACCGCGCCATCCTGCTGAACCATGGCGAGGTCGTTTTCGACGGCTCGCCTCGCGAGGCGGTCGCCGAGCTGCGCACCATCCTGGAAGACAGGCGCCAGTCCGATCTCACCACCGTCCAGGTCAGTGCCGAAGCGCGCATCGTGTCGGCCCAGGCCCACGCAGACGGCAAAGCAGTCGGCGAGCTGGTGACCGCGGGCGACGACCTGGTGGTCGATATCGAGGTCGCGAGCGAATCGCCGCTCGTCGGCTGGGTGTGCGCCATCCAAATCGATGGGGCACTCGGGCAGGTGGTCTACGGTACGACGACCCTGCGAGTCGGCGCGCATCCCGGTGACCTGGTCGGCACGCGGACGGTGCGCTACGTGCTGCGCGACACCCATTTCGGACCGGGCAAGTACTTCGTGAACATCTCGCTGCTCGACCACGCGCTCCGTCACCTGGCCGACGCTCCGCAGATCGCGTCGTTCGACGTCGAGGACTACGAGGTGGCCGTCGGTCTGACCTACGCGGTGCCGGAGTTCGAAGAACTGGTCGAATGAGCGACGCGGCCTCGGTCGCCGTGGTGACCGTCAGCTTCAACTCGGGCGACGCCCTGCGAACCTTCCTGGGCACGATCGACGCAGCGGGCGCGCATGCCGATGTGGTCGTCGTCGACAACGCCTCCCCCGACCCTGGCGACCTGGTCGAGGTCGTGGCGGCAGGCGGTGGTCGCCTGATCGAGCTTCCCGAGAACCTCGGCTACGGCGGTGCCGTGAACGCGGGCATCGCGGCTCTTCCCGCCTCGATCGACTACGTCCTGGTGTCCAACCCCGATGTCGCTCTCGCCCGTGGGAGCCTCGATGAACTCGTCGCGGCGGCGAATCGACGACCTGATGCGGGCACCCTCGGTCCCCGCATCCTCGATGCCGACGGCGCGACCTATCCGTCCGCCCGGAGGCTGCCGTCGCTCCGCACCGGCATCGGACACGCCCTGTTCGGCACGGTCTGGCCGGCGAATCCCTGGACCCGCTCCTACCGCCAGGATCAGGCGAGCCAGGGCGAGCGCGATGCGGGCTGGCTGTCGGGAGCCTGCGTCTTGGTACGCAGGTCGGCGTTCGACCAACTCGGCGGATTCGACACGAGCTATTTCATGTACTTCGAAGATGTGGATCTCGGCGCGAGAATGTCACGGGCCGGATGGGCGAACGTCTACGTGCCCTCGGCCGTCGTCACCCACACGGGCGCCCACTCGACCAGCCGGTTCCAGTCGCGCATGGACCACGTGCATCACCGCAGCGCCTACACCTATCTGGCCCGCAAGTACCCCCATTGGTACCTCGCGCCGCTCCGGCTCTCACTCCGCGTCGGCATCGCGCTGCGCGAGCGGATCGTCGCTGGCCGGCGCGATCGCTAGCTGCTCCGCTCGATGCGCAGCGACACCGCCCGGTCGGTGCTCCAACTCGGCACCAGGCGCGCTCCCGGGACGGCCTCGGTGGTCCAGCGCCTGAGGGTCTCGGTTTCGTCGGGGCGGTCGGCATCATCCAGCACGATCAGCGCTCCTGTCGCGAGCCGCGGCGCCAGGAGCGGGATGGCCGGATAGCGGGACTGCGGACCGATGTGACTGGGCGGTCCGTCGATGAACAGCAGGCCGATCTCGTGCAGGTCGTCGAGCTTCGAAGTGTCGTACCAGGAGTACGTCGCATCGCCGAGCACGTGGTCGACGAGCGGAGCGAGTCGGATCTCGACGACGTCGCCGAGTCCGAGGCGCTCGACGAGCGCCCGGGACGTGATCGCGTAGGCCTCGTCGTGCTCGAGCGAGATCAACCGGCCACCCGCGCGACGCAGGGCGAATCCGATCCATATCGACGAGGTGCCGCTCCCGCACTCGACGACGAGCAGCGGCGTCGGGGCCGCCAGCACCTCGGAGACCAGCGCGAGCAGGGTCTCGGGGGTCGCCGCCCATCCGCCGGGCGCGGGTATCGGACCGGCGACCGGCACCGACTGGAACAGACCCAGCATCGCGGACAGGTCGCGATCGATGTCACGACGCAGCAGGTCGAGGGGCTCTCCCGCGGCATAGTCGAGACGGATCGTCGCGGCGACAGCTGACATGGCAGCGATCACGCGGTCTGATTCGTGGGTCGCATGATTGTGGATGCTCCGGGCCAAGGCGACGACCATCACCCCGAGCGCCGCGACGGCGCCGAGGACGAGCCAAGCCAGGTGCGCGGTGACCACCGCCAGCGCGGCGCCGCCGGCGAGCAGCGCCAGGATGGCGACGAGCGCCACCCATCGCGTTCGCCGATTCGTGACCACCCAGTTCATGCTTCGCCTCCGCACATGCTGAGCAACGGTAGCGAGTTAAGCGGACTCGAGGGGAGCCGGGCCGAGCGGCGAAGAGACCTGGAGGAAGTCGTAGAAGTCGCGTTTCATCTCGCCCTGCGTCCAGTGCTGGTTCGTTTCCTCGAGCACGAACACGACCTCCACCGGCAGTTTGGCGAGTCGGAGGCCTGCACGGAGGGCGAAATGGGTGAACCAGATGTCGTCGAGCACCCAGAATCGCTCGGGCATCGCGGTGAAGAACCTCGGGTCCTGGAACAGCCCGAGTCTGCAGACCATTCCACCGGGACCCACGTGGTCGACCTTGCCGCCGACCACAGCGAAATCGCGGTCCCAGTAGCCGGTGCCGTCGATCCGGAAGGCCCAGAAGGCCGAGACGCGGTCCGGACGGTATTCGCGCAGGCAGACCGCGACGAAGTCCTCGGGAACGTCCTGGTCGTCGTCGAGCACGATCACCGCCGATTCCGGTGCGTCGAAGCTCAGCTTGCGCGCCCAATAGAACCGCGCGATGGAGCCGAGGTTGTACGGCGACTTGACGATGTCGACCGCGGCGAGGGCACCCGTCGGGGTGAATCCGGCCAGCGTCTTCAGGTAGGCGCCGTGGTCCTTCCGGTTGTTGTTCCACAGATACAAGCGGACGCCGTTGATTCCGGTCTGAGCATCCAGCTGCCTGAGCACATCGATCAGCCGCTCGCGACGGTTCCACAGGCACATGAGGACGATCGCCTCGCCGCCGCGCACCTGCCAGTGGAACGGGGTCGACGCGAACTTGCCGGCCAACAGGCGCCGCCGGATCTGGCGCTGCCAGGCCCGCTGCACGCGCCTTCCGACGCCGCGGATTTCACGGACTCCGCGGCGGACGACGCGTCGCGGGAGTGATCGGATGCGCACCCCTCCACCTTAGGTGAGCCCGAACGCCGGCCCTCGCTGCGGCCTGAGGCCCAGAGTGGACGCCAGAACCGAGACGTCGGCGACGCTGACGCTGGGCTCGCCCTCGGTCACCCGGTAGTGCAACGGGGCGTCCCGCGCGAGCGCCAGTTCGGCGACGAGGGCACGATTGCTGACCGGGATCCCCCGCCCAACGTTCGCGATCAGCAGCGGGCCAGCGAGGTCGTGACCGGCCGCGACCTCGAACGCCTCCGCCACCTCTTCCACGTGGACGTAGTCTCTCACGAAGTCGTCCCAACCGTGAAGAATGACGGGCGCCGCCTGCTCGGATCGCAGGAGCTTGCTGATCAGCGAGTCGGTCATCGGCGCGCCGAAGACGTTGAACGGGCGGAGGATGACAGCCTCTGGAATCACTCCGCGGCCGACCGCGGCCGTCAACAACTCCTCGGACTCGGCCTTGGCGCGACCGTATTCTCCCCGGGGCGCGGGCGCGTCGGTTTCGCGCCGGGGCTCAGCCGTGCGGTCGCCGTACACAGCGGCCGATGACGCCAGGACCACGCGACGCACCCCCGAGGAGCTCGCGGCCGAGATGAGGTGCGCGACCGCGTCGGCAGTGGAGGCGAGCGCCGCCTCGATGGGCGTCGCGCTCCCGGGGGTCGCTGCGGCCAGGTGGACGACCACATCGGGACGCTCACGACCCAGCGCCTCTGCCCAGGACTCCCGCGAGGTCGGATCGAGCCATATCTCACTCGGATGTTCGGGGCGGCTCGATGCCCAGCGCCAGTCGGTCGACTCGTCAGTTCTCGCCCTCAGCCGGCGCGCGATTCGGCCGCGAGACCCGGTCACCAGCACGCGGGCGTTCCGCCCCGCGGTCATTGGATCGCGAACCCGAGCGCGCGGAGTCCGTCGATCGCCTCGGAGGCGCTGAGCTCATTGGCCTTGCTCGCCGCCAGGAAGGGTTCCAGTTCGCTCATGAATCGGCCGGGGTCGGCCACCAGCGCATCCGTCACCCGGAAGATCTTGTCGTTGCGTGTCTCGCTGATCTTGTCTGGCTCGTAACTGAGTTCCTCGTGCATCTTCTCGCCGGGCCGCATTCCGATGATCTCGATCCCGACCCCCGGGGCGAACAGCCGCTCGAGGCTCATCGCAAGATCCATGATCCGGACGGGCTCCCCCATGTCGAGAACGAAGATGTCGCCGCTGGATCCGATGAACGCGGACTGGATGACGAGCTGCGCGGCCTCGTCGAGCGTCATGAAGAAGCGAGTCACCTCAGCGTCGGTCACCGTGAGCGGCTGGCGTTTCGTGAGCTGATTGCGGAAGATCTGCATGACGCTTCCGTTGCTCTCGATGACGTTGCCGAAGCGAACGGCTGTGAGCGAGGTCGTCGTCGACTCCTTGGCGATGGCGCTCATCGCGATCTCGCCGATCCTCTTCGTCGCGCCCATCACATTGACCGGGTTCACGGCCTTGTCGGTCGACACGTAGACCACGGCCTTCGCCCCGACGCGCACCGCGTTGCGCATCACGTTGACGCTGCCGCCGACGTTGTTGTTGATCGCCTCGACCGGATTGTTCTGCATCATCGGCACGTGCTTGTACGCCGCGGCGTGGAACACCACCGTCGGACGGAACTCGTCGAACAACTGGCGAAGGCGCGCCTCGTTCTTGACGTCGCCGATCCGCAAGTCGATCCGAGGGTCGGCGCCGAGCTCCTGCCCGAGGAAGAACATGCCGTTCTCCCACCAGTCGACGCACATCACCCGCTCCGGCTGCATGGCTGCGATCTGCCGCACCAGGTTCGAGCCGATCGACCCGGCGCCGCCGGTCACGAGGATCCGCTCGCCCGAGATGAAGGCGCGCGACTCGAGCAGATCGTGCTTGACCGGACGCCTGCCGACCAGGTCGAGCACGTCGACGTCGGTCAGGTCGCCGATCGTCACCGCGTCCTTCGCCAGGGTCCGATAGGTGCGCGGGATCAGGGCGATCTCGAGATGGTCCGAGGTGACCGAGTTCACCAGCGCGCGCAGGGTCCGCGCGTCGACGGACGGGATGGCGAAGTAGAGCAGTTCGACGTCATTCGCCTCGATCACCTCCGCCGCCTGCGCCAAGGTGCCGAGCACGTCGTCGCCGGTCACGAAATCGTCGAGGAATCCCAGGAAATCGGCGCCGTCGATGCTTGCCGCGAGGGAGCGCCCTGCGGCCCCCGCCCCCACGATGAGGACCCGCTTGCGCTGACTGTTCATGACCCGGCGGCCATGATCCTTTCGAGGTAGGCGCCGTAGCCGCTCTTGACGAGGGGAGACGCCAATGCGGCCAACTCCGCGTCAGAGATCCAGCCTGCGCGCCATGCCACCTCTTCGATGCACCCGATCTTGAAACCCTGGCGATCCTCGATCACGCGCACGTACTCCGACGCCTGCATCATCGAATCGAACGTGCCGGTGTCGAGCCACGCCGTCCCGCGATCCAGCACCTGCACCTGCAGGCGCTCCTCCTGCAAGTAGTGCTGGTTGACCGTCGAGATCTCGAGTTCGCCGCGGGCGCTCGGCTCGATCGACTTCGCGACGCTCACGACGCTGTTGTCGTAGAAGTAGAGGCCCGGGACTGCGTAGTTGCTCTTCGGCTTGATCGGCTTCTCCTCGATGGAGAGCGCCTTGAAATCGGCGTCGAATTCGACGACTCCGTACGCGGCGGGATCAGCCACCTGATACGCGAAGATCAATCCGCCGTCGACCGAGCTGTTGCCGCGCAGCGACGAGCCGAGCCCCGCGCCGTGGAAGATGTTGTCACCGAGCACCAGTGCCACCGACTCGTCGCCGATGAACTCCTCGCCGATGATGAAGGCCTGTGCGAGCCCGTCGGGTGAGGGCTGCACCGCGTACTGGATGCTGATGCCCAGCCGGCTGCCGTCGCCGAGCAGGTTTCGGAACTGCTCGTTGTACTCCGGCGTCGTGATGATCAGGATCTCGCGGATATCGGCGATCATCAGCGTCGACAGCGGGTAATAGATCATCGGCTTGTCGTAGATCGGCATCAGCTGCTTGGAGATGCCCTGCGTGATGGGCCAGAGCCGCGAACCGGACCCGCCGGCGAGGATGATGCCTCTCATCAGACCACGGTCCCTGCGGCGAGCGCTTCGTAGTAGGCGCGCATGTCGTCCCAGTTGGGCAACAGACCCTGCTCGGCGGCCTGATGCAGACCCGGTGCCTCGGTGTCCTTCGGCGAGAGCACCAGCTCATCCATCGGGAACGGCAGAGGGAGCGCGATCTCGGGATCGACGGGGGTGATGCCGTGTTCGGCCGACGGACTATAGACATCGCTGACCAGGTAACTCACCGTCGCGTCGTCGGTGAGGGCGACGAAGACGTGGCCGAGGCCTTCCGACAGGTAGATGGCCCGACGGTCGACCGTGTCGAGCCGCACCGAGTCCCAACTTCCGAAGGTCGGGGATCCGACGCGGATGTCGATCGCGAAGTCGATGACCGCGCCGTGCGTGGCCGTGACGTACTTGGCCTGGCCGCGAGGGGTGTCTGCGAAATGGATGCCGCGGACGACTCCGCGACGCGACACCGAGGTATTGGCCTGTCGCAGATCGAGCGGGTGGCCGATCACCTCGGCCAGCCGGTCGAACCGGTACCACTCGAGGAAGACGCCACGGTCGTCGCCGAGCTGCGTCGGAGTGATCTCGTAGGCATCCGGGACGGACAACTCTCGGATGTGCACCGAGCGAGTCTAGCAATGTCGCCTCGGGGCCGACGATCTGTCAGGGGCGGCCGATGCCGCGGTACTGCCATCCTTCGCCTCGCCAGGCCGCCGCGTCGAGCCAGTTCCGACCGTCGACGATCCGACGAGCCGCGACGAGTGTCCCGGCCGCCTTCGGGTCGAGCCCGCGATACTCGGCCCATTCGGTGGCGAGGACCACGACCTCGGCGCCTCGGAGGGCGTCATCGACATCGTCGACGTACTCCAGCTCGGGGTACCGCTGACGAGCGCTGGCGATCGCCTTCGGATCGTGTGCCACGACATGAGCGCCGAGAGCCTTCAGCTGGATCGCGACATCGAGTCCTGGAGAGTCGCGCACATCGTCGGAGTCCGGCTTGAACGCCAACCCGAGCACAGCGACACGGCGGCCCCCGGCATCACCGCCCAGAGCCCCGACAGCGTGGGAAACCACCCGCACTCGGCTTCGCAGGTTGATCGAGTCCACCTCGCGGAGGAACGCCACCGACTCCCCGACGCCGAGTTCCTGCGCGCGCGCGACAAAGCCGCGGATGTCCTTGGGCAGGCAGCCGCCTCCGAACCCGATTCCGGCATTGAGAAAGCGACGTCCGATGCGCCCGTCGTATCCGATCGCGTCCGCCAGCTGGGTCACGTCGGCTCCGACGGCGTCGGCGACCTCGGCCATGGCGTTGATGAACGAGATCTTGGTGGCGAGGAATGCGTTCGCTGCCACCTTCACGAGTTCAGCGGTGGCGAAGTCGGTGACGAGGCGCGGGGCACCGACTTCCAAGATGCGGGCATAGACGGCGTCAAGGATGTCGACGGCCGCGGTGTCGCCGTCCCGCACGCCATAGACGAGCCGGTCGGGTGCCAGCGTGTCCTGCACCGCGAAGCCCTCGCGGAGGAACTCGGGATTCCACGCCAATCGGCCACCAGCAGCCTCCACCCGCTCGGCCGCGGTTGAGGCGTAGCCCACGGGAACCGTCGACTTGCCCGCCACCAGGGCGCCCGGCTTGAGGATGCCGGCGATGTCCGCGATGGCAGCGTCGACGTAGCGAAGGTCGGCGGCACCGGTATCGCTCTGCGGCGTCCCCACCGCGATGAAATGGACGTCGGCATCCGCGGCATCCGCGATGTCGGTGCTGAAGGTCAGGGCTCCGCTCTCGACTCCCGCTCGGAGCAGGTCGTCGAGTCCCGGCTCGAAGAACGGAGCCTCGCCTCGGGAGAGCGCGGCGATGCGCCGTTCATCGACGTCGATCCCCACGACGGTATGCCCCGCCGACGCCATCGCAGCGGCGTGGACCGCCCCCAGATAGCCGCATCCAATGACCGAGAGTTGCACCACTGGATAGTAGCGACGACGGCGACCGCTGTCCGACGCGCGCGGCCGGGGTCGTCATTTCCGGCGATCGCCCCGTGCTTCGGCGGACGGCGGAGCCCCAATAGACTCTCTCTCCGTGAAGATCCTCGTCACCGGCGGAGCCGGCTTCATCGGCTCGAACTTCGTCCGGCGCACTCTCGAAGACGCCTACCCCGGTCTCGAGGGCGCCGAGGTCGTCGTCTACGACGCCCTGACGTACTCCGGCAACCCCGCGAACCTGGCCCCGGTGGCCGACAGCCCGCGCTTCACCTTCGTGCAGGCCGACATCCGCGACACCGGCGCGCTCGACGATGTGCTGCCCGGCATCGACACGGTGGTGCATTTCGCCGCCGAGTCGCACGTCGACCGCTCGGTGCGCGACTCGGGCATCTTCGTCGAGACCAACGTGCTCGGCACCCAGCGGCTGCTCGATGCGAGCCTGCGGGCCGGCATCCAACGCTTCGTCCACGTCAGCACCGACGAGGTCTACGGCTCGATCGCCGAGGGGTCGTGGGATGAGACTCGGGCGCTCGAGCCCAACTCGCCATACTCGGCGAGCAAGGCGGGCAGCGACCTGCTCGCGCGCAGCTACTTCCGCACCCACGGCATGAACCTCTCGATCACGCGCTGCTCGAACAACTACGGGCCGTACCACTTCCCCGAGAAGGTCATCCCGCTGTTCGTGACGAACCTGATCGACGGCTTGCATGTGCCCCTCTACGGCACCGGTGAGAACATCCGGGATTGGCTGCACGTCGACGACCACACCCGCGGCATCGCGATGGTCGTCACCAACGGCCGGGCGGGCGAGACCTACAACATCGGCGGCGGCACCGAGTTGAGCAACCTCGAGTTGACTCAGAAGCTGCTGGATGCCACCGGTCGCGACTGGTCGTACGTCGACAAGGTCGACGACCGCAAGGGCCACGATCTGCGCTACTCGGTCGACATCGGCAAGATCCAGTCCGAGCTCGGTTACGCGCCGCTCGTCCCCTTCGACCAGGGTCTGGCCGACGTTGTGCAGTGGTACCGCGACAACCGCTCCTGGTGGGAGCCGCTGAAGGCGCGCGCCGCCCTGTGACCCGCTACCTCGTGACCGGAGCCGCCGGGATGCTGGGGCACGACCTCCAGCACGCCTTGGCCGGTCGCGATGTGACCGCGCTCACCCGCGCCGAGTTGGACATCACCGACGCCGCAGCCGTGCGTGACGCCGTCTCCGGCCACGACGTGGTGTTCAACGCGGCGGCCTATACCGACGTCGACGGCGCCGAGAGCCACGAAGACGACGCGTTCGCGATCAATGCGACCGGGGTCGAGAACCTGGCACGCGCCGCCGCCGCCCACGGGGCCAAGTTCGTCACGATCTCGACCGACTATGTCTTCGAGGGGACGGGCACCGACCCGTACGCCGAAGAAACGCCCAGACATCCGATCAACGCCTACGGCCGCAGCAAGGCGGCGGGCGAAGAGCTGGCCATCGGCGCGCATCCGAGCGGCACGTACATCGTCCGCACGGCATGGCTCTACGGCGCCGGCGGCTCGAACTTCGCCGCCACCATGCTGCGGCTCGCGTCGAGCAATCCGACGGTCTCGGTCGTCGATGACCAGCTGGGGCAGCCCACCTGGACGGCCGACCTGGCCGCGCAGCTGGTCGCCCTGGTGGATGCCGATGCCCCGGCCGGCATCTATCACGGCACCAACGCGGGCCAGACATCGTGGTTCGGGTTCGCCCGTGCTGTCTTCGAGGAGGCCGGACTCGACCCCGAGCGCGTTCTGCCGACCGACAGCGCATCGTTCGTGCGGCCGGCCAAGCGCCCGTCGTACTCGGTGCTCGGGCACGACGGGTGGGCGCGGGCCGGCCTGAAACCGATGCGGCCGTGGCGTGACGCGCTGGCTGCGGCTGCGGCATCCGGAGTTCTCGCATCCCCAGCGGCGCATCCGGGACCGGCAGCCCGATGATCACCCTGCGCGTCATCGTCGACGAGGTCACCGCCGCGCCCAACGGAGGAATGTCGCGCTACGCAGAGGAGCTCACGCGCCAGCTGATCGCGACCGCTCCGCGCGGATCGAACGTGGCGGGCATCGTGTCGGCGTCGCCTGAGCCCGACTACGAGCACCTGGCCGAGCGGCTGCCCGGCCTCGTCGAGCTGTACAAGAGCCCCCTTGCCCGGCGCGAGCTGGCCGCGGCATGGGCGCACGGTTTCACCCGCTTGCCCGGAGCGGGCATGGTGCACGCCACCAGCCTGCTCGCCCCGATGCACCGGCACCTGCCGGTCAGCGGGCGCAACGACCAGACGGTGGTGACGGTGCACGACGCGATCGCCTGGACGGATCCCGAGCTGCTGCCCTCACGGCAGGCGTCGTGGAACCGCGCCATGACCAAGCGCGCGGAACGATTCGCCGACGCCGTCGTCGTGCCGACGCACGCCGTCGCCGAGGTGCTCGCCGAGAATTTCGCATTCGGCGACCGACTGCGGGTCATCGGAGGCGCGCCCAGCTCGCGGCTGCATCCGATGTCCGACGATGTCGCGCGCCGCGACCGCCTCGGCCTGCGCGGGCAGTACCTGCTCACCGTGGCCGGTCTCGACCCGCGCAAGGGGCTCGACGTACTGATCGATGCGCTGAGCCGGCTGACCGGCATCGCCCTCGTCGTCGTCGGTGCAGCGCAGGGCGACGCGGAAGGAATCGCGGCGATGGCCGGCGAACGCGGTGTCGATGCAGACCGCGTCGTGGTGCTCGACCCGCTCGACGATGACGACCTTGCGGGGGTGCTGCAGGGGGCGACCGCCTTCTTGCAGGCGAGCCGCGCCGAGGGTTTCGGGCTCGCTCTCGTCGAGGCCATGGCCTTCGGACTCCCGGTCATCCATTCGGATGCACCGGCCCTGGTCGAGGTCGCGACCGACGCCGGGATCGTGATCCCACGCGATGACCCGGACGAGGCCGACGGCTACGCCGGGGCCATCCGCGAGGTCCTCGACGACGCCGAACAACGCGGCAGGCTCTCGCTCGCGGCCTTTGACCGGGCCCGCGCCTTCAGCTGGCGCGATTCGGCCGAGAAGGTCTGGCAGTTGCACGCCGACCTGTAGCTAGCCTGTCTGCCCCGCCGAGCAGGTGCTCTGTTCGGCCGACTGCCCCGAGATCGACGTGGGCAGCGGCACCGGCACCCCACCGTTCGGGGTCGCCGAGGCAGAAGGGGTGGGAGACGAGGTCGGCTTGGGCGATCCGTTCGCGACGGCGGCGCCGCCGAGCTGCTGGGTCACCACCGCCTGATCGGCCGCGAGCGCGGTCATCAGGACCGCGGCGTCCCCGGTGTTCGGCAGCGTCACGCTCTGCCCGTGCACCGTGGTCGGTCTTGACGGGTACTGCACGAAGGCGATCCGCTCGAGCGGGATACTGCGCAACGCGAGTGCCATCGACACCATCGTCGACGTCTGAGCGAGGGCTGTGCTGAGCTTCATGTTGGCCGCGGCTGCTTGAGCGAGGGCGATCAACTTGAGCGGATTGTCGAGGGTCTGCGAACTCTTGATGGTGCGCATCAACGACGAGAGGAAGATCTGCTGGTTGCTGATGCGCTGCAGATCGCTGCCGGTCGTGAGGCCGTGGCGCGTACGCAGGAAAGCGAGCGCCTGCGCGCCCTGCAGGGTGTGCTGACCGGCCGTGAGGAAGAGCCCGCTGTACGGGTCGTTGATCGCCGTCACCAGGCACACCGGGACTCCGCCGATCGCGTCGCTCATCGCGACGACGCCATCGAACTCGACCTGAGCCGCGTACTGGATCGGAAGGCCGGTGAGTGCGCTGGCACTGGCCACCACGCAGTCCAATCCGCCGCGCGACAGCGCCGTGTTGAAGCGAGCCTGGCCGACCGCAGGGTTCGAGCCGCAGGCCGGCTGGGCGACATAGAGATCACGCGGGATGCTCACCGCGGTCACCGACTTCGACACCGGCGAGAGGTGGATGAGGATCGTCACGTCATTGAGCGCCTCGCCGCGCGCACCGTACGCCGCGTTGCCGTCTCCGCTGTCGTCGCCGACCAGCAGGATGTTCACGGGGCCGGTGATCGGGCCGACGGTGATGGGCTTGCCGTCGGGGCCGGTGATGTCGACCGTGTTCGACCCGATCTTGGCCAGGATGCTCGCCGTGACCCCGGCCGTGTACGAGCCGGCGAACGCGGCGCCGCCCGCGATCACGAGGGCGACGACCGCCAGCAGCGAGACACCGACCCGGGTCGCGGCCGTCACCCGAGCGAGCCGGGTCAGGCGGAAGGTGTCGATCGCGCAGATCACCCAGAGCACGCCGTACAGACCGAGTACGACGGCGATCCCCCACAGCACGGCGGGCACCGTGATGATCGGGATGATCGCGGCTCCGCCGATCAGCACCGCGAGCACGCCGACCACGACGAGCAGCCAGAACAGCAAGGTCGTGCCGAGGGCGAAGCGGCCGAAGCGGCGGCTCCCGGCAAGCACTTGCGGCGATCCGGGGATCAGCAGGTTGAGGCCGACCAGCCACCAGGCCCGCTTGCTCATGAAGCCGGTGGCCGAGGCATCCGGATCCCGCAGCAGCGACGCAGGCGCGAGCGAGGAACTCACAGCCCGCGCTGCAGCTTCGCGTTCTTCTCGATCACGAGCGCCTCGAGACCGGCAGCGAACTGCTCCAGTTTCGTCGCGAGCCCGGCATCGGAAGTGGAGAGAATGCGCGCCGCAAGCAATCCCGCGTTGCGGGCCCCGCCGATCGAGACCGTGGCGACCGGGATGCCGGCCGGCATCTGCACGATCGAGAGCAGCGAGTCGAGACCATCGAGCTTGGCGAGCGGCACAGGCACGCCGATCACCGGCAGGGTGGTGACCGAGGCGAGCATCCCCGGAAGGTGCGCCGCTCCGCCCGCACCGGCGATGATGACCCGGATGCCGCGGCCCGCCGCCTCGGAGCCGAACGCGATCATGCGCTTCGGCGTGCGGTGCGCCGAGACCACCTCGACCTCGTGCGGGATGCCGAACTCGGCAAGCGCGGCCGCCGCCTCGCTCATGACGGCCCAGTCGGAGTCTGAGCCCATCACGACGCTCACGATGGGGTCGCCGAGCGGTGAAGAGGTCGCCGCGTTGGTGGCGTCAGTCCCAGGCACGGGCCCCATGCTATGTCGACAGCAGGGGAGAATCCTGGCGCGGCACGCAGCGGTGCGAGGGTAACGTGATGCTCCATGACCGTCCGTCGTGCCGTGGTGACCAGCCTGCTCGGCGGGTACGAGACACTCGGATCGCAGCCCGTTGCGGCGGTGAGCGATGCCGACTTCCTCTGTTTCACCGACGACCCGGAACTTGTCGGGGGCGACTGGCATGTCGTGGTCTGCGAGACGCCGTTCCCACTGGACCCCTCGCGCAGCCAGCGCTGGTTCAAAATCGTCGGCCACCCCATGCTCGATGACTACGACGAGGTGCTCTACATCGACAACTCGGTGCGGCTCACCGCTGACCCGTCGCCGACCATGCAGGTCTGGCTCGACGGCGTCGACCTGGCGTCTATCGAGCACAGCTTTCGCGAGACGGTGCTCGACGAGTTCGACGCGGTGCTGCTTGCCGGGCTCGACGACCCCGCGCGGGTGCACGAGCAACTGCTTCACTACTCGCTGCTCTACCCCGACGCGCTGCGGCAGAGGCCCAGCTGGAACGGGATGTTCGCCTACCGACCAGGCGCCCGGGTGCGTGAGGTGATGACGCGCTGGTACGGGCATGTCTTGCGATACTCGCGGCGCGACCAGCTCTCGTGGAACGTGGTGGTTCCTGCCTCGGGACTCCGACTCCGCCGCATCCCGCTCGACAACCACCACTCGGAGCTGCACGAATGGCCGGTAGAGGTGAGCCGCGTGCGAGGGGCGAGCGCGAGCAGTCGCCCGATCGGGCCGCTCGTCGTCGACGTGCAGCCCCTCGATCGAGAGCTGCGCGACGCCCAGTCGAAGCTCGGCGACGAATCCGCGAGGCTGGCCGCCGCCTGGCGCGACCGCGATGAGGCCCGGGACGCCGCGACTCAGGCGGCTGCCGCAACCGCCGCCGCCCTGCAGGAGGTGGATGCCGTGCGCCACACCGTGTCATGGCGGGTCACCGCCCCGCTGCGAGGGGTCCGGCGCGTCATGCGGGGTGACCGCTAGTGGCGCGCGTCCTGGTGACCGGCGCGGCAGGGTTCATCGGATCCGCTCTCGCGGCTCGGCTGCTCGACGAGGGGCACGACGTCACCGGGCTTGACTCGCTGTCGCCGTCGTACTCCACCACGATCAAGCGCGCCAACCTGGCGGCACTCCGGCCCGACGGCTTCCGCTTTCTGCACCTCGACCTTGCGAGCGATGACATCGACGCGGCGGTCGCCGACGCTGAGGCGATCGTGCATCTGGCCGGGCGTCCGGGGGTGCGCTCGTCGTGGGGCGCCGATTTCGAGAGCTACCTCCACGACAACGTGCTCGGCACCCAGCGGCTGCTCGAGGCCACGGTGCGCGCGGGTTCAACCGCCCGCCTCGTCCACGCCTCCTCGTCGTCGGTCTACGGCCAGCATGTCAGCGTCCCCACCATCGAGACGGCTCCCCTGCACCCGTACAGTCCATACGGCACGACCAAGCTCAGCGCCGAGCACCTGGTTGAGGCGTATGCCGCCAACTTCGGCGTGCGTGCGGTGGCGCTGCGGCTGTTCACCGTCTACGGGCCCGGTCAGCGGCCGGATATGGCCTTCCAGAAGTTCCTGAGCGCGATCGCGGCCGGCGAGCCTGTCGCCCTTTACGGATCGGGCGACCAGGTTCGTGATTTCACGTACGTCGACGACGTGGTCGACGCGATCCGCCGAGCGCTGGAGCACGACGGCGTTCTGCCTCCGGCGTTGAACATCGCAGGGGGAGCGTCGACCTCGGTGAACGAGGTGCTCGCGCTCCTGGGCGAGATCACGGGGACGCCGGTCGCGATCGAGCGCCATCCCCCGGCGCTGGGCGACGTCGACCGAACAGAGGCGGATTCGTCGCTGGCACGCACTGCGCTCGACTGGGCGCCCCAGGTGGGCCTTCGTGAGGGCATCGAACGGCAGTGGAAGCGCACCATGGCGCGGCGCGTGGCCGGGGCGTTCTAGCCCTGGAAGAACCCCGCGGCGGCGCGCGCCGTGGCCGTGGTGTCGTCGAGATCCGTGCCGGTGGCGGTGACGTGCCCGACCTTTCGGCCCGGACGGGATTCCTTGCCGTAGGAGTGGAACTTGACCTCGGGATGGGCCGCCATGGCGGCTGGGTAGCGATCCGGCATCCTGGCCCCGCTCGGTCCGCCGAGCACGTTGACCATGACGCTCCAGGGCGCGGTCGGCGACGGGTCGCCGAGCGGCAGATCGAGCACAGCCCTCAGGTGCTGCTCGAACTGGCTGGTGACCGCGCCGTCGATGGTCCAGTGCCCGGTGTTGTACGGGCGCATGGCGAGCTCGTTGACGAGCAGGCGTCGATCCGAGGTCTCGAACAGTTCGACGGCGAGGACGCCGGTGACGCCCAACTCGGACGCGATCCGCTCAGCGAGTTGCCGCGCCTCGTCGACGAGCGATCCGGCGTCGGGGGCCGGAGCGAACACCTCAGCGCACACGCCGTCGCGCTGCACGGTCTCGACCAGCGGCCAGGCGCGCACCTCGCCGGCCGGCCGGCGTGCGACCAGTTGGGCGAGCTCGCGACGGAAGTCGACGAGCTCCTCCACCAGCAGGCCCCGCTCCCCCGCCGTTGCCAACCAGTCGGCGGCCTCTGCTGCACGGCTGACGACGCGCACGCCCTTGCCGTCATAGCCGCCGCGCGGGGTCTTCACCACGGCGCGCCCACCGTGCTCGTCGAGAAACGCCGTGAGGCCGTCGACATCGCGCACGACCGCCCACTGCGGCACGGGGGCGCCGATCTCGGCCAGCCGCTCTCGCATCACGATCTTGTCCTGGGCGATCGCCAGCGGGTCAGGGCCGGGGTGCACGGCGTGTCCCGCGTCCACGAGAGCCGCCAGCACCGCCTGGGGGACGTGCTCGTGATCGAAGGTGACCACGTCGACCTCGCGGGCGAAGGCGAGCACGGTCGCGGCATCCGTGTAATCGCCGACCGAGGTGGCAGCGATGGCCGCAGACGAACCCTCGGTCTCAGCGAGCACCCGGATGTCGATGCCCAGCGCGACCGCCGACGGCACCATCATGCGGGCGAGCTGTCCGCCTCCGATGACGCCGACACGTGAGGACACGGGCTTCAGCCTAGCCAGCGACGAACGGTCGCTCCGCGACGGTTACTATGGATCGTTTGTTGACTCTTCCCCGTTTCGGAAGGCCCCTTGTGGCACGACTCGTACAGCTGATCCGGTTTCTCTGGGACCGGTTGGTGCGATATGTCCTCAAGTTCGGGGTCGTCGGACTCGTCGGATACTTCATCGATGTCGGCATCTTCAACGCCCTTCGCCTCGGCGTCCTCGGCACCGACCACTTCTTCCAGGGACCACTGGGTGCCAAGATCGCGTCGGTCACCGTGGCCACGCTGGCGACCTGGTTCGGCAACCGGTACTGGACGTTCAGGGATCACCGCCGCAAGAACTTCTTGCTCGAGTTGTTCGAGTTCTCGGTGGTGTCGGTGGGCGGTCTGGGGATCGGGCTGCTCTGCCTGTGGGTCTCGCACTACCTTCTCGGCTTCGAGTCGTTGCTGGCCGACAACATCTCGACCAACATCATCGGACTGTTCCTCGGCACGACCTTCCGCTTCCTGCTGTACCGATTCTGGGTCTACGGACACCATCGCAAAGACGGGCTGACCGCGCGTGAGCACAAGGCCGAAGCAGCCGCGCTCTCACTGTTCGAAGACGAAGCGGCCGCGAGCGCGACCGCAGACCGCGACCCGGGCCGGTAAGAACACCGGTTCTGAAAGAAGTCGAAGGCTTCACATGGCCCCCTTCCAGGGCGCCCTCCGGCGTCATCGATAGACTGCCGTTCTCTCAGCCCATCGTCCCCGAGTCGAAGCGACCACCTGCTCATGCGCAAGCTCCTGCTGCAATTCGCCCGGTTCGGCTTGGTGGGCGGCGTCGGTCTTGTCGTCGACTTCGGGGTGTTCAACCTGCTGCGCGCGACCATCTTCGACCCCGCCCGCATCCATGAGGGCCCGGTCTTCGCCAAGATCATCTCCACCGTCCTCGCCATCATCGTGAACTGGATCGGCAACCGGTTCTGGACCTTCCGCGAGCACCGCGGACGACAATTGGTCCGCGAGGGCATCGAGTTCGGCGTCGTGAGCGTTGGCGGACTGCTCATCGGCCTGTTCTGCCTGTTCGTGTCGCACTACGTGCTGGGCTTCACCTCGCTGCTCGCCGACAACATCTCGTCGAACGTGATCGGGCTGGCGCTCGGCACCGCATTCCGTTTCTCGCTCTATCGGCTGTGGGTGTTCTCGCCCCGGCGCGGCGAGCCGAAACCCGCGCTGTTCCCGGATGCCGGCGGCGCCTCCGAGATCGCCGAGAGCCCGGCGCAGACGGTCACCCGAGATCCTGCTCGTCGGTCTCGCCCGGGTGCTGCCACCGGTCCCGTCGCCGCGCCCCAATCGGATTGAAGCCGGCCTCCATGAGGTCGTGCAGCGCCGACTGCACCAGCTCGGCGTTCGGCACATCCCTGAGCACCGCCGGATGCTCCAGCCCGGTGTTGATCAGCACGTCGCCGCTGCGGAACAGCAGCTGCAACCCCGCCTGGCGAACGGTCACGTCGTAGCCGCGGCTGTGCAGCAGTTCCTGCCGCGAACGCACGAGTACCCCCGAGCGGATCACGACCCTCCGAGTGGTGATCGTGTCGTTCTGAGCCAGCCAGCGCAGAACCGGCACCACGAACAGCAGCAGGGCGACGAGGAGTCCCGCGGCGAGCAGCAGCAGGTTCATCCACTGCTCAGGGAGTGAACCGGCGAAGTACGATACCGCGGCGATGTCGGCCAGCAGGGCGACCGTCGGGAAGAACAGGGCACGGGAGTGCGGCCGCAGACGCGCGACCACCACCTCGGGCGCAGACGTCTGACCTCCTGGCAGCTCAGCCCGTGGGTCCGACATGGCTCCTTATTACTCGGTCTAACGCAGGTGGATGATGTCCCCCGCCGCGACGGACGTCAGCTGCTCCGCGTCGTCGCGCACCTGCAGGCGTCCGAGCTCGTCGATTCCCACCGCACGGCCGTGCAGCTGCGCCCCTCCGGGCAGTTCGACCCGCACCTCGCGGCCGATCGTGCTGCACCGTTCGACGACGGCCGTGCGAAGTCCGCTGCGGACCGCGTCGCCGTCGAACTGCCACAGCGCCGTCACCAGGGTCGTGAGGGAACGAAGATATGCGGCGAGCACCCGGTCGATCACGGCGTCGTGGTGCGTGACGTCCGCTCCCGAGAGGGCCAGCGAGGTCGCGGTCGGCACCGGCAGTTGCTCTGCCGACATGGTCAGGTTGAGCCCGGCGCCGATGACCACGGCGATGCCCGGCGACGCGGCGGTGGTGGGAACCAGCTCGGACAGGATGCCGCAGACCTTGCGCCCATCGAGCTGCACGTCGTTTGGCCACTTGATGCCGACCCGCACCCCGGGCGGCAGCACGCCGGTCACGGCGTCGAACATCGCGGCTCCGGCGGCGAGCGGAAGCCAGCCGAGACCGCTCGCGTCGGTCGACGGGCCGTTCGTCGCGGGTGCACGCACCAGCACCGAGACCGCGAGCGCGGTGCCGGCCGGCGCGATCCAGGTGCGGTCCAGCCGACCCCGACCGGCGGTCTGGTCGGTGGTCACCAGCGTCGTGAACGCCGGGAGTTCGGGATCCGCAGCGAGCCGCACCAACTCGGTATTCGTCGATCCCGCAGAATCGCGCCAGAGCAGCCGCGGCACGGCACGGCTGCTCACGGGCAGCCGTGCGGACCCGTGCTCAGCCGCGTGCGCCACGCCCTCGTCCATGCGCCAAGCCTAGGGTCGTCGATCACGTACGCTGGCCTCACCATGACCGCCCCGAAACCCGCGCCGTCGAGCCGCGGACGGGGTGCCGACCCGGCCACGGCTCGAGCGGTCGTCATCATTCCCACCTACAACGAGGTCGACAACCTCGAACTGGCCGTCGAGGCGATCCACGACGCGGCGCCGGAACTGCACGTGCTGGTGGTCGATGACGACAGCCCGGACGGCACCGGCCGGCTTGCCGATCGGATCGCCGCGTCCGATCCCCTGGTCACCGTGCTGCATCACGGCGCGCGAGCGGGCCTGGGGGCCGCCTATGTCGCCGGGTTCGGCGTCGCGCTGGCAGCCGGCTTCGACATCCTGATCGAGATGGATGCCGATGGCTCGCACCCCGCGGCCGTCCTGCCGGCCCTCATCGCACGGCTCGACGCCCCGGACCGCGCCGACCTGGTGATCGGTTCGCGCCGCGTTCCGGGCGGCGGCTTCGTCGATTGGCCGGCCGCGCGACGGCTGCTGAGCCGCGCGGGCAACCTCTACGCGCGGCTCGCGCTGGGGATCCGGGTGATGGATGCCACGGCCGGCTTCCGCGCCTACCGCGCCGACGTGCTGCGCAGCCTCGACCTCGCCGGAGTCGAATCGCGCGGGTACTGCTTCCAGATCGACATGACGCTGCGTGTCCTGGATGCCGGCTACCGGGTCGCCGAGGTGCCGATCATCTTCATCGATCGGCAGCGCGGCGTCTCGAAGATGAACTCGCGGATCGTGCTCGAAGCGATGTGGCGGGTCACCCAATGGGGCTTCTCCCGGCGGTTCTCGCGGCGCAGGCAGACACCGTCCCCTGCGCCGACCCCGGCGGAATAGCCCCGCGGCCCGCGGTGGGATCGCACCGAACATCGCCGTTCCGACTGTTGGATTCCTCCAACCCGCGCTCGGCCAGCCCTCGGTAGGCTGAACGGCGTGACCGCCGACGCCGCTCCTCCCACCCCCGCCACCGCGAGCCCGGATCTCTCCACGACGGCCGGCAAGCTCGCCGACCTGAAGGTGCGCTACCACGAGGCCGTCACGGCGAGCGGGCTGGCGGCGATCGACAAGCAGCACGCCAAGGGCAAGAAGACCGCGCGGGAGCGCATCGAGCAATTGCTCGATCAGGGCTCCTTCGTCGAGCTGGACGAATTCGTGCGGCACCGCAGCTACGCGTTCGGCATGGAGAAGAGCCGGCCGTACGGCGACGCGGTCGTCACCGGCACCGGCACCATCCTCGGGCGCCAGGTCGCCGTCTACTCGCAGGACTTCACCATCTTCGGCGGCTCGCTGGGCGAGGTGGCGGGCGAGAAGATCATCAAGGTCATGGAGTTGGCCATGAAGACCGGCGTTCCGATCATCGGGATGCTCGACTCAGGTGGCGCTCGCATCCAGGAGGGCGTCGTCGCCCTCGGCAAGTACGGCGAGATCTTCCGCCTGAACACTCAGGCCTCGGGCGTCATCCCGCAGATCTCGATCATCATGGGGCCGGCGGCGGGCGGTGCGGTCTACGGGCCGGCCCTCACCGATTTCGTGATCATGGTCGACAAGACCAGCCAGATGTTCGTCACCGGCCCCGACGTGATCAAGACCGTCACCGGCGAAGACGTCGGCATGGAGGAGCTGGGCGGCGCGCTCACCCACAACACGGTCAGCGGTGTCGCGCACTACCTGGCCAGCGACGAGGATGACGCGCTCGACTACGCGCGGGCGCTCATCAGCTTCCTGCCCGACAACAACATGGCTCCCCTGCCGGTCTACGAGAGCGAGGTCGAACTCGAGATCACCGACGAGGACCGCAAGCTGAACGCCCTCATCCCGGACTCACCGAACCAGCCGTACGACGTGCGCACGGTCATCGACCACATCGTCGACAACGGTGACTTCCTCGAGGTCCAGCCGTTGTACGCGCCCAACATCGTGATCGGATTCGCGCGGGTCGAGGGGCGCTCGGTGGGCATCATCGCCAACCAGCCCAACGCGATGGCGGGCACGCTCAATATCGAGGCCGGCGAGAAGGCGGCGAGGTTCGTGCGCTTCTGCGATGCGTTCAGCGTCCCGATCCTCACCCTGGTCGACGTGCCCGGCTACCTGCCCGGCACGGATCAGGAGTGGACAGGCGTCATCCGGCGCGGCGCGAAACTGCTCTACGCCTACGCGGAGGCGACGGTGCCTCTGGTCACGGTGATCACCCGCAAGGCCTACGGCGGCGCCTACATCGTCATGGGATCCAAGCAGCTCGGCGCCGACCTCAACTACGCCTGGCCCACCGCCGAGATCGCCGTCATGGGCGGGCAGGGGGCGGTGAACATCCTGTACCGCGGCGAGATCAAGGCTGCCGAGGCGGCGGGCGAGGATGTCGCGGCCAAGCGCACCCAGCTGGCGAACGAATACACCTACAACGTGACCAGCCCGTTCCTGGCGGCCGAGCGCGGTGAGCTGGACGGCGTGATCGAGCCGGCGGCGACGCGGATCGCGGTCATCAAGGCGCTGCGCGCCCTGCGCACCAAGCGGGCCAGCCTGCCTCCCAAGAAGCACGGGAACATCCCGCTGTGAACGAGGGCGACATCCGCATCACCGGAGGCCGGCCTTCCGATGATGAGATCGCGGCGGTGACAGCGGTGCTCTCGATCGCGTTGGACGAGTTGGCGGGCGACCATCGGCGCAGGCAGCGACTCACCCCGACCGCATGGGAGCGCAGTCAGCGCGGCGTTCGTACCCCATTGATCCCGGGCACCTGGAACACTTTCGGCGCCTGACAGTGGTCGTGAGGACGGCTCACACACGACGGTTCCGTCGCCCCCTTACGATCCTGGGCGCTGATTTCCGTCGCTCCGAACGGATCCGACGGCCGATCTCGTCGCATCGCGGCGTTTGTCCCCCGGATGACGCCGCTCGCCGACCCGGGGTGCAGTGTCTGCGGCCCTCGGCTTACGCGATTGTCCCCCTGTCCCCCGAAAGTCGGACTGCGGAGCGACGCCATTTCGGGCAGAATCGATGACTAACAGGTGGACCTCGTCTGAGGTCCATCGCCATTCACCGGCCGACTAGGGTAAGCGGGCCGGTGATGTGGGGGCGAGTCAGGGCGACATTCGGGTTGTCGCCCTGACTCGGATTCTGGTGGGGGCCGGTGTTCAACACCGGCCCCTTTCCTTTGCCGTGGCGCATCTGCCGGCAGCGACCTCAGCACCCCGTAGAGTTGTGTCACCCCGACCCCACCCGCTCCCCGCGGGCCTGCTTCGAGAGGCTGACCTCGTGACCGCCGACGCCGCCTCGACGAGCCCGACGCCTCCCGTCGAACTCGGCGCGGTCCGTCCCCGCAGCAACTGGCGCGTGCGGGCCGCGCACGGTCTCTACCGAGTCGCAACCCGACTGCACTGGGCCGAACCGGAATTGCTGGGCCTCGGCTCGCTCGTCCGGCATGGCGACGAAGTCATCGACGTCGGCGCAGCGCTCGGCATGTACACCGTTCCGCTCGCCGAACTGGTCGGACGGACCGGGCGGGTGTCGTCATTCGAGCCGCAGCGCCGCGGCATCTTCACCGTCCGCCTCCTGCGCGCCCTGACCGGCCCGCACCGCGGCAAGGTCAGCCGCGTCGCTCTCGGCCCGCACGAGGGCACCTCGACGATCGTGGTGCCCTTTCACAACGGCTTCCCGATCTTCGGCCACGGTCATGTCGAAGAAGGCGCCGGCGCTGAGCAGGGCCGCCACCATCGCAGCCGCGCCCCCATGAGCACGATCGACGCCTGGTGCACGAAGAACGAGATCGGCCGGGTGTCGTTCATCAAGGTCGATGTCGAGGGCTTCGAACCCTCGGTGATCGAGGGAGCCGTGGCGACCATCGATCGCGACCGCCCCAGCCTGCTCCTGGAGATCGAGGATCGTCATCTGGCGCGTTACGGCCGCACGGCAGAGGGCTTCGTCTCCCAGATCCTCACGCGCTGGCCGGACTATCGCATGTACACCTGGGTCGACGGATCCTGGGTGACGACGACCACGATCGTGCCGGAGGTGCGCAACTACCTGTTCGCGACGGACGGCGCATTCGCGAACTGAGCGGCTCGGAGCCGATCGCTGCTGCTACTTGACGGTCCGCGGGATCTCGAGCCACAGCGCGACATCCTCATCGTCGTCCCCCGAGTCGAGCCCCAGGGCACGCGCGTGCTCGTCGGGGCTGTTCAGGCCCACGACGGTGACGGCCACCTCCGAGCCCTCGGGAACGGTCCGGGCGATGACCCGATCGGCCGTCGTCCCGCGGATGGCCGTGGCGAGCTCGTTGAGCACCCGGTCGAGGTCGCCGTCCGCGAGGTCGTCGATCCCGCCCTCGTCGAGCAGCGTGATGGTGGTGCCGCGGCGGCGGGCATCCATCACCTCGTCGCGCACGGCGTCGTTGAGCAGCTTGCGCCCGCGGATCTCGTCGCGGATGGCGCCCTCGATGTTGAGCGACTCCTCGCGCTCCATCGGCGTCAGATCGCCCCCGCGCTGCTGGATCGTGCTCAGCATTCTCGCCGCCATCTCGCTGGTCTGACCCAGCCGGAACTGACGCTCCATGACGTGCGCCTCCTGAGCGGCGTGCCAGTCGGTCGCCTCGCGTTCGGCGAGCGTGAAGCGGCGCGCATCACGAGCGGCGCGGGTGAGAGCACTGCGGATGACGGAGGCCACCGTGACCCAGCTCGCGCTCCCGATCACCCCGAGGCTGACCAGGCCGAGTGGTCCGGCCCAGAGCACGGTCTGCAGGGCGAGGAAGACGATCCCGATCCAGGCCCAGATCGGCCTGCCCCGGGTGCAGACGATCGTCGAGATGATGCCGACACCCGCGATGTACCAGGTGGCGTACCCCGGGCCGCTCGGCCGGTGCAGATCGATCTCGGCGCTCACCATCAGACTGATGCCGACCTCGCTGGCGATGGCGAACGCGGCCATCCAGACCGGCATCTGGGGCGTGCCGAACGGCCACAGGGTGACCGCGATCACGATCGCGAACAGGGCCATGCCGGCGATCGCCGGATAGGGCGTGATCGGAACGTCGATGGCGTAGACGCCCAACACGATCACATACGCCGAGAACAGCGCCGCCAGCCCGACGATGATCCAGCGCGGGACGCCGATCCTCATGACACCGACTCGCTCTGCTCGACCGAGCCCACGAGCTCGGACGCTGCCACAACCTCGGCGGATGGCCAGCGGATCACCACGGTCGTGCCCTTCCCCGGAGCGGACTCGACCCGGGCATCACCGCCCAGGTTCGTGACCAACTCGATGATCGAGACCCGCACCCCGAGCCGGCCGCTCGGCACCTGCGCGGGATCGAAGCCGCGGCCGTTATCGGCGACGATGACCTGCACGCCCCCCTCGGACGCGGTGATCCGGACCGTTCTCGTCGCGCCGGCGCCTGCGTGGTTGACGCTGTTGACCGCTGCCTGCAGAGACGCCGACTGCACCGCCTCGGCGACGGCGGTCGGGATCGAGCGCGTGCCGAGCCGGCTGGCGGTGATCTCGAATCCGCCCTCCAACTGCTCGACGGCCTCGCGAATGGATTGGGCGAGCGTGCTGACCCGCACCGTCGACCCATCGTCGGGCGACACCAGCGCGGCATCCCGCAGATGACCGATCGCATTGCTCGCCATCGTCGCCGCCAGCCGCTGCGCCTCGGGCGTGTCGGCTCGCGCCGCGTACAGCAGTGTCGTGAGCACGCTGTCGTGCACGATCGCATCGACCCGAACCCGCTCCGCCTCCATCGCGTGGGCGCGCACCGCGTGAGCGTACCCCTCAAGAGCCGTCGCCTGAGCCTGGTCGACGCTGGTCGCCGCGGCACGCAACATGGTGGTGATCACCAGGATGGCGCCCCCGAGGATGATGGCGTAGATCGAGTCGAGGCTGGCCTTGAGAGGGCTGAGCCCGCCCCCAGCGGGAGTCAGCCTGATCACCGCGTAGACGAGCGGGACGAGCACGAGGTACCCGGCTGCCCACCGCACGGACAGCCCGATGGCCGCCATCGCGGTGGCGATGGTGATCAGGTAGTACAGCCAGGGACTCTCGGACGACGGGCGCACCACCGCGAATGGCCAGGTCACGAGCACTACCAGAAACGCGCCGGCGAAGGTCACATTGGCAACTCGCACGAACCGGCGGGCGACGGCCGCCGCGACCGCGAAGAGAAGCCCGCCGACGACCGCGACCGCGGCGCCGATCGACCACAAGGGATAGGCGGCGCCCTTCTCGCCGAGCAGCGTGGGCAGCGATTGCAGGAAGAAGACGATGCCGATCCCGGCACCCGAGCGCGCGATCGCCGATTCGACGCGCGCGAGACTGAGGGCGTTGCGGAGCGTGAGCGGAGCGCCGGGAGGGACGGCGTTGGCGGCCGGGCTAGCGGCCATCGCCTTCGGGGTCGAGCCCCGGCAGGATCCCGTCCTCGACGGCGCGGCGCAGCAGGTCTACCTTGGTCGGCGCAGGGCGCCCGACCTCGACGTACTTCACCCGGATGCGGTCGAGGTACTCGCGCGCGGTCGAGTAACCGATCCCCAGCTGCTCGGCAGCGAGCTTGAGCGGGAGGCCCGAAGCGTAGAGGTGCAGGATCTCGCGTTCGCGGCGGCCGAGTTGGGCTTTCGCGAAATCGCGGTCCGCATCGATCGCTGTCGCCCACTCGAGGTTGTTCAGCACGTCGCCGCGGGCGACCGTGGCTGCGGCCGCGAGCACGGTCTTCGTCGCGGACGACTTCGGGATGACGCCGGCGGCGCCTGCCGCGAGCGCTTCGCGCACGAGGGCGACCCGGTCGGCGATGCTGTGCACCAGCACGGCGGAGCCTGCGGCCTGGACGCGCTTGACGTTCTCGGTCACCGTCGACCCGTCGCCGAGAGAGAGGTCGAGCACGGTGACGTCGACCTCTCGGCCCGCGAGACCCTCGATCAACTCATCGACATTGGATGCGGCGATCACGAAGTCGTACCCGTCTTCGATGAATGCGGCCTTGAGCCCGAGCCGCACGGACTCGTGGTCATCGACGACAGCGACTCGCACGTGAGCGGTTTCGGCTCCGGATGCCGGAGGGCGTTCGATCGTCTCAGCCACGTTCATCCTGTTCTCCCCCAAGAATCCGGGCGACGGAACGCCCGGGCACCATCGTAACGCGTCAACTCCCCGGGGACCCCGAACCATTCACACCCGAACGAGAGTCCCCACGGCTTCGAGGTGATGCGTGTGCGGGAACAGATCGAAGGCCCGAAGGCCATCGAGCCGGTAACCGAGCCCGGCCAGAGTGCCCACGTCCCGGGCGAAGGCGATCGGATCGCAGGCGACGTAGACGAGTTGGGCGGGCCCGACGGCTGCGAGCGCTTCGAGCACGGCCCGGCCGGCGCCGGCCCGCGGCGGATCGAGCACGACCGTTCCGGCGCCCAGACGGGCGCGCTCGCTCCCCGACGACTCCGCAAGCGAACGTACCCAGTGCTCGACCCGTGCCGTCACGGCGGTGGCGCCCAGCCACTCGGCCAGGTTCTCTGCGGCGTGCTCGGTGGCCCGGGCATCCGACTCCACCGTCGTGATGCGCACCGTGCGACCGAACCTGTCACCCACGGCGGCGGCCAGCAGGCCGACCCCGCCGTACAGGTCGAGGTTGGCGGCGCGCGCATCGAAGAGGGCGGGATCGATCGCATCCTGAACCGCATGCGTCAGGGCAAGGGCAGCCCCTTCGTGCACCTGCCAGAACCCGCTGTCGTCGACGCGGAACTCACGCTGGCCGACCTGCTCGCGCACCACACTGGGGGTCTGCGCGCCGACGATGAGACGGGCGCCGCCGGAGGACGGCGCGAGCACATCGACGGTGTCCGCGCCGGTGATCTTCTCGCGCAGCGGGGCGACCTCGCGAACGGCCTCGGTCGCGAGGGGCAGGCTGCCGACCGGGATCACGCGGTGCGAGCGCGCGGCGTACGGTCCGACCGTGCCGTTCTCGGCTACGTGCAACCGCACCCGCGTACGCCACCCGGTGCCATCGGCCGGCCCCGGAAGGCCCTCGACCTCGACCGCCCGCTCGAGCCCCGCCATGCGCTGCAGCGCTTCGGCAAGCACCTCGGCCTTCAGCATCCGCTGGTGGCCGAGCTCGATGTGACCGAACTCCGCCCCGCCGGCCCGGCCGTCGGGATCGCGCTCCAGTGCAGCCTCGGCCCAGACATGGGCCTGACGGTGCGGGCTCGGCTCGAGCACGCGCACGGTCTCGGCGCGCCAGAAACTGGGCTTGGAGTCATCCGTGATCCTGGCGACGACCCGCTCGCCGGGGATGGTGTCGGACACGAAGACAACCCGGCCGTCGAGTCGCGCCACCGAGACTCCGCCGTGCGCGATCTTGGTAGCCTCGAGTTCGACCTCACGGCCTGCCATGTCACCCACCCTCCGAGCATAGGAGCGCCCGTTGAGCACCGCAGACGCCAGCAGGGATGCTCGTCCCGTGCGCCTCTACCTGGCCTCGACCTCGCCGGCGCGCCTGGCCACCCTGCGCGCGGTCGGGATCGATCCGATCACCATCCCGTCGAAGGTCGACGAGGAGGCGGCGACTGCTGCCGCCGGACCTCTGACCGCCGCCGAGATGGTGCTGCTTCTCGCGCGGCTGAAGGCCGAGGCTGTGCTCGAACCACTGCTCAGCGATCCTGCTCTGGGCGACGGGGCCCCGCTCGATGGCTTGGTGCTGGGCGGCGACTCGGCGTTCGAGTTCGACGGCACGGTGTACGGCAAGCCCCATCTGCCCGAGGTGGCGCGCGAACGCTGGTACGCGCAGCGCGGCGGCTCGGGACTCCTGCATTCGGGGCACTGGCTGATCGATGCACGCGGCGGTGTGATCGGGCGCGCGATCGGCGCGGTCGCCGAGGCGCGGGTGCACTTCGCCGACGACGTCACCGACGCCGAGATCGACGCCTATGTGAGCACCGGGGAGCCGCTCGAGGTGGCCGGCGCGTTCACGATCGATTCGAAGGGCGCGGGATTCATCGAACGGGTCGATGGCGACCCGCACGCCGTCGTCGGGCTCAGCGTCCCGCTGCTGCGGCAGCTCGTTCGCCAGCTGGGTGTCGAATGGACCGACCTCTGGAACATCTAAGGGATGCGGCAGGTTTCTGTGGACGTCCGACAAAGTCGGCGCTTCGCCCACCCCATAGGCTGAGGGACTATGGCCAGGCCGAACCCCCGTCGCATCACCAAGGTCCTGATCGCGAACCGGGGTGAGATCGCCGTCCGAGTCATCCGGGCCGCCCGCGACTCCGGGATCGCATCCGTCGCCGTCTACGCGGACCAGGATCGCGATGCCCGCCATGTCAAGCTGGCCGACGAGGCGTACGCACTCGACGGCACCACCAGCGCAGACACCTACTTGGTCGCCGACAAGCTGCTCTCGGTCGCGCGCCGCTCCGGGGCGGATGCCGTGCACCCCGGATACGGCTTCCTTGCCGAGAACGCCGACTTCGCCCGTGCCGTTATCGCTGCCGGCCTGATCTGGATCGGGCCGTCGCCCGAAGCCATCGAGCGGCTGGGCGACAAGGTGAGTGCGCGCCACGTGGCCGAGAAGGTCGGAGCGCCGCTTGCACCCGGCACCCTGGAGCCGGTGAAGGATGCCGAGGAGATCCTCGAGTTCGTCGATCAGGTCGGGCTGCCGGTTGCGATCAAGGCGGCGTTCGGCGGCGGCGGCCGCGGCCTCAAGGTCGCCCGAACCCGCGACGAGATCCCGGAGCTGTTCGAGTCGGCGACCCGTGAGGCGATCGCCGCCTTCGGCCGCGGCGAGTGCTTCGTCGAGAAGTACCTCGACGAGCCCCGCCACGTGGAAACCCAGTGCCTGGCGGATGCCGAGGGCAACGTCGTCGTCATCTCGACGCGCGACTGCTCGCTGCAGCGCCGCCACCAGAAACTGGTCGAAGAGGCGCCGGCGCCCTTCCTCACGCCGGAGCAGACCGAGCTGCTGTACACCTCGTCCAAGGCCATCCTGAAAGAGGTCGGCTACCTCGGCGCGGGCACCTGCGAGTTCCTGATCGGCAAGGACGGCACCGTCTCGTTCCTCGAGGTGAACACCCGCCTGCAGGTGGAGCATCCCGTCTCGGAAGAGGTCACCGGCATCGACCTGGTGCGCGAGCAGTTCCGCATCGCCGAGGGCGGCACCATCGACTACGACGACCCGCCTGCCGTAGGCCACAGCTTCGAGTTCCGCATCAATGGCGAAGACCCTGGCCGCAACTTCCTGCCGACGCCGGGGCCCGTGCAGGTGCTGCGGTTCCCGGGCGGGCCGGGCGTGCGCATCGACTCGGGCGTCACCACGGGCGACGTCATCTCGGGCGCGTTCGACTCGCTGCTGGCCAAGCTCGTCGTCACCGGGTCGTCGCGCGAGGACGCGCTCGAGCGCTCCCGCCGCGCCCTCGACGAGTTCGAGGTGGCCGGTCTACCCACCGTGCTCCCGTTCCACCGCAAGGTGGTGCGCGATCCCGCGTTCACCGCCGCCGACGGCCACTTCGGTGTCTACACCCGATGGATCGAGACCGAGTTCGTCAACGACCTCGAGCCGTGGGGCGGGATCCTGGCCGACGCCACTGAACCCGAGAAGCGCCACAACGTGGTGGTCGAGGTCGGGGGCAAGCGCGTCTCGGTTTCGCTGCCGACGAAGCTGCTGCCGTCGAACGGCTCGGTCAGCAACGCCCCGGCCCCGAAGCGACGCGCAGGGGGCGGAGCCGGATTCGCGGCAACCGGCACGGCCGTCAAGGCGCCGATGCAGGCCACCATCGTGAAACTCGCAGTCAAGGAGGGCGACAAGGTCGTCAAGGGCGACCTCGTCGTGGTGCTCGAAGCCATGAAGATGGAGCAGCCGCTGACGGCGCATCGAGATGGAACGATCGCCAAGGTCAACGCGACCGTCGGCACCACGGTGTCGTCGGGGCACCAGCTGCTCGCGATCGAAGACTGACCTCTCCGCGCGGCGCCCGCTGAAAGTACTCCCGCGGCCCCGCTTTCGGCGCTGAGAGTACGCAGAAGCGCGTACTTTCGGTGAGTTACCTCAGCCGACGATGTGCATCGCACGCGCGGCATCGGTCACCGATGCCGACAGCGAGGGGTAGACGCTGAACGCGCGAGCGAGCTGATCCACGGTGAGGCGGTGCTCGACGGCGAGCGAGATCGGCAGGATGAGGTCGCTGGCCTTGGGCGCGACGATCACTCCCCCGATCACGGTGCCCGACCCGGTGCGAGCGAAGATCTTGACGAAGCCGTCTTTGATGCCCAGCATCTTGGCGCGGGGATTGGATGCCAGGGGCAGCTTGTAGATGTCACCCTGCGCGATCCCCTCCTCGATCTGCTTCTGCGACCACCCGACGGTGGCGACCTCGGGCTGGGTGAAGATGTTCGAGGTCACGTTGCGCAGCTCGGTCGGCGAGACCGCGTCGCCCATCGCGTGATACACCGCGGTGCGGCCCTGCATCGAGGCGACGGATGCCAGGGGCAGGAAGTCGCTGCAGTCGCCGGCCGCGTAGATGCTCGGCATCGACGTGCGCGCGACGCGGTTGACCCGGATGTGTCCGCTCTCGGTCAGCTGCACCCCGGCCTCTTCGAGACCGATGCCCGCTGTGTTGGGGATCGAGCCGACCGCCATCAGGCAGTGCGATCCCTCCACCGTCCGGCCGTCTGTGAGGGTGACGAGCACGCCGTCCTTGGTGCGCTCGACCTTGCTCGCGCGGCTCTTGTTGAGCACGTCCATGCCGTTGCGTTTGAAGACGTTCTCGATGACGCGAGCGGCGTCGGCGTCCTCGCCGGGCAGCACCTGCTCGCGGCTGGACACCAGCGAGACCTTCGAGCCGAGGGCGAGATACGCAGAAGCGAACTCCGCGCCGGTGACGCCCGAGCCGACCACGATCATGTGCTCGGGGACCTCTTCGAGCGTGTACAGCTGGGTCCAGGTGAAGATGCGCTCGCCATCCGGCTTGGCGGTGGGCAGTTGCCGCGGGCTGGCTCCGACGGCGACGACCAGGGTGTCGGCCTCGATCTGATCGAAATCGGTGCGGCTCTTGCCCTTGCCGGTCGAGACCACCAACCGGTTCGGGCCATCGAGGCGCCCGTCTCCGGCGATGATGCGCACGCCGGCCTTGATCAGCTGCGACTTGATGTCTTCGGACTGCTGCCGGGCGAGCAGCAGCAGGCGCCGGTTGACGGCGTCCAGGTTGACGGCGACCTCGGGCCGCACCGCCCTGCCCTCTTCGTTGCGGATGAAGAACTGCACGCCGAGGTCTGCGGCTTCGCCGGCAGCGCTCGCCGCCTCTGCGGTGGCGATCAGAGTCTTCGAGGGGACCACATCGGTGAGCACCGCAGACCCGCCAACCCCCGTGCGCTCGACCAGCGTCACCTCGGCGCCGAGCTGCGCGCCGGCGATCGCTGCCTCGTAGCCACCCGGACCGCCCCCGAGAACGGCGATGCGCTGGGTCCGCTCGAACTCGTATGGCATGCCTCCATTCTCCCGTACTGGGGGAAATGGCGCTGCGTCCTAGGCTGGACTCCATGCCCAGCGCCATTCAGAGTTCGGATTCCGGCCACCCCCTCGACGACCCGGCCGCAGACCCTTTCGCCATCGCGAAGCAGGCCGCGGCTCAGATCGCGGAGGCGACCGGTGTGGCGAAGCACGACATCGCCCTCACCCTGGGCAGCGGATGGGCGAAGGCAGCCGATCTGATCGGCGAGACCACCGCGACCATCACGGCCACCGACATCATCGGCTTCAGCAGGCCCGCCCTGAGCGGCCACGTCGGCACCTTGCGCAGCGTGCTGCTGCCCAACGGCAAACGTGCGCTGGTGATCGGCGCACGCACGCACTTCTACGAGGGCCACGGCGTCCGCAGGGTCGTGCACTCGGTGCGCACGGCGGCCGCCGCGGGGGCGACCACGATGATCCTGACCAACGGAGCGGGCGGGATCCGCGAGAGCTGGACACCGGGCACCCCGGTGCTGATCAGCGACCACATCAACTTGACCGCGGCATCCCCGCTCGAGGGCGCCACCTTCATCGATCTGACCGATCTCTATGCGAAACGGCTGCGCGAGTTGGCCAGGTCGGTGGCTCCCGAGCTGGATGAAGGCGTCTACACGCAGTTCCGTGGACCGCACTACGAGACCCCGGCCGAGGTGCAGATGGCGAAGGTGATCGGCGGGCACATCGTCGGCATGTCGACGGCGCTCGAGGCGATCGCGGCGCGCGAGGCCGGCATGGAGATCCTCGGACTCTCGCTCATCACCAACCTGGCGGCCGGCATCTCGTCCGAGCCGCTCAGCCACACCGAGGTGCTGCAGGCCGGGCGCGACGCCGAGCCGGTGATCAGCGCGCTGCTGGCGCGCATCGTGGCGCAACTGTAGAGGAGCATCCATGGTCGACGATGACCTGGCCGGCCTGCTGGCCGGCGGTCGGGCCTGGATGGCGCAGGACCCCGACCCGGTGACCCGTTCGGAGCTGGATGCCCTGATCGCCGAAGCAGAAGCCGGTGACGCTCCCGCGGCGGCCGACCTGGCCGAGCGCTTCGGCGGCCGCCTGGAGTTCGGCACCGCCGGCCTGCGCGGCGAGCTGGGCGCCGGTCCGATGCGGATGAACCGCGTGCTGGTCGGCCAGGCCGCCGCCGGTCTTGCCGCGTATCTGCTGGGCCGCGGGGCGCATCCTACGGTCGTAATTGGCTACGACGGCCGCCACAATTCGAGCGTCTTCGCCCGCGACACGGCCGAGCTCATGCAGGGCGCCGGCGTGCAGGTCACCCTGCTGCCGCGCGCGCTGCCGACCCCGGTGCTCGCATTCGCGGTTCGGCACCTCGGCAGCAGTGCGGGGGTGATGGTCACTGCAAGCCACAACCCGGCGCGCGACAACGGCTACAAGGTGTACCTGGGCGGGGCGGACGGCGGCTCGCAGATCGTGCCGCCGTCGGATGCCGGGATCGCGGCCGAGATCGCGCGCGTCGCATCCGGCGCGATCACCGGGCTGCCGCGATCGTCGGAGTACGGCACCGCGCACGAGAGCGTCGTCGCGGAGTACGTGCGTCGAACCGCGGCCCTGTCCACGTCACCGTCGGCGCTGACGGTCGTCTACACGGCGATGCACGGGGTCGGATGGGAGACCGCGTCCGCTGTGTTCGACGCCGCCGGATTCGCGCCGCCGACCCCGGTCGAGGCGCAGCTGCATCCCGATCCCGACTTCCCGACGGTTGCCTTCCCCAACCCCGAAGAACCGGGCGCCCTCGACCTCGCCATCCAACTCGCCGAGAAGACGAGTGCAGACCTGATCATCGCGAACGATCCGGACGCCGACCGGGTCGCGGTGGGAGTCCCCGATGTCGACGCCCCCGGCGGTTGGCGGCGGCTCAGTGGCAACGAGGTCGGCTGGCTGCTCGGCTGGCAGGCGGCGCGGCTCCTGGTGGCGACGGCAGAGGAGCACACCGCCACTCTGGCGTGCTCCCTGGTGAGCTCGCCCGCCCTGGGGGCCGTCGCCCGTCACTACCGCCTGGATTTCGTCGAGACCCTGACCGGCTTCAAGTGGATCTCGCGTGTGGGCGGCCTCGCCTTCGGCTACGAGGAGGCACTCGGCTACCTGGTGGACCCCGACAAGGTGCGCGACAAGGACGGCATCTCGGCGGCCGTACGGGTGATGGGCCTCTTCACCGAGCTGGCCGCGACCGGGACGACCCTCGACCAGCACCTGATCGAGTTCGCCGAGACCTTCGGCGGCTACGCCTCGTCGCAGATCTCGATCCGGGTGTCGGACCTGGCGCAGATCGGGCAGACCATGTCGCGGCTGCGTGCCGATCTGCCCTCGCACATCGGAAACGTGCGTGTCGAGCGCATCGACGACTTCACCGAGGGCTTCCAAAGCTTCCCGCCCAGCGACCTGCTCCGATTCCACCTGGAGGGCGGCTCGCGGGTGATCGTGCGGCCGAGCGGCACCGAGCCGAAGCTCAAGTGCTACCTCGATACCGTCTCAGAAGCGGGCACCGGCGCCGAGCGCCTGGCGGCCGCCGAGGCGGCGCTGACCGAGCTCGACGCCGCGATGCGCGAACTGCTCGGGTCGTAGCGGCTCACGCCGTGGCGCCGAGGATGTCGCGCACGCGGTCGGCAGACGCTGCCTCGGCGAGGCGCTCGACGGCATCCGAATCATTGAACAGGTTGGCCAGTTCGGCGACCATCCGCAGGTGGCGCTCCGGTGAGTGCACCGCGAGTGCGAGCACGACGCGCACCGGGTCGTTGTGAGGATGCCCGAAATCGACGGGAGTCGAGAGCGTCACTACCGCGAGTCCGTCACCCAGCACCTCGGGGCCGGGGCGCGCGTGCGCAAGGGCCAGCCCCGGTGCGATCACGACATAGGGGCCGTGCTCCTCGATCATCCGGATCATCTCGTCGGCATACCGGGGCTCGGCGGCACCCGCTCGCGTCAGGCAGGCCCCGGCCAGCTCGACGGCAGCGCGCCAGCTCGACGCGGTCGCGTGCAACTGGATCGCCTCGTCCGGGAGGGCGGGGAGGGCGGGGAGGGTCGGAGGCGCCATCAGCCGCGACCGGCGGCCAGCGCGACCCGGGCGTCTTCGAAGCCGGTTCCGATGCGCTCGACCAGGTCTTCGCGGTCTTCGAGCGGCAGGAAGGCCGCCTCGGCCGCGTTCAACTGGAACGCCTCGATGTCGTCGAGGTCGTAGCCGAAGGCGTCGGCGAGCAACCCCAGCTCGCGGGTGAGCGTCGTCGCGCTCATCAGACGGTTGTCGGTGTTGACGGTGACGCGGAATCCCAGCTGGTAGAGCAGGTCGAAGGGGTGGTCGGCCATCGTCGAGCCCCATGCGGCGACGGCGCCGGTCTGCAGGTTCGAACTCGGACTGGTCTCGAGCGCGATGCCACGATCCTTGACCCACTGAGCAACGCGGCCCAGGGTGACGAAGGTGTTCTCGTCATCCGAGCGCTCGATGGTGATGTCTTCGGCGATCCGCACCCCGTGGCCGAGCCGCAGGGCATGGCCATCGACGAGGGCGCCGCGGATGCTCTCGACCCCGTCCGCCTCGCCCGCGTGAACGGTGGCCGGGAAGCAGGCGCGCGCGAGCACGTCGAACGCCTCATTCAGGCGCGATGCCGGGAATCCCGCTTCGGGGCCGGCGATGTCGAAGCCGACGACACCCACGTCGCGGTGCCGCAGTGCCAGTTCGGCGATCTCGGTGCCGCGGTCGAGGTGGCGCATGGCGCTGACCAGCTGGCCGGCGCGGATCCATCCCCCGTCGTTGCGCACCCGATCGACCGCCGCGTCGATGCCGCGCTGCACGGCCTCCACGGTCTCGTCGAGCGTGAGCCCGCCCTGCAGGTGCTGTTCGGGGGCCCAGCGCGGTTCGCCGTAGATCACCCCGTCGGCGGCCAGGTCTTCGACGAACTCCCGGGCGACTCGGGTCAGGCCCTCGGCGGTCTGCATGACCGCGATGGTGACATCGAAGGTCTTCAGGTACTCGACGAGAGACCCGGAGTCGGACTTCTCGGCGAACCAGGCGGCCAGTTCGGGTGCGGTGGCGGCGGGCAATTCGATGCCGAGCGGCTCGGCCAAATCGATGATCGTCTGAGGCCGGAGACCGCCGTCGAGGTGGTCGTGCAGCGAGACCTTGGGCAGCGACCGCAGGGTGATCCGACCGTCGGCAAGGGTGACATCGTCGGGCGCGCTCATGCCTCGAATCTACCGGCCCCTAGGCTCGGAGCATGCCGACGAAGATCATCCTCGACTGCGATCCGGGGCACGACGATGCCGTGGCCATGCTGCTTGCCTGGGGCAGCCCCGAGATCGAATTGGTCGGCGTGACGACCGTGGTCGGCAACCAGACGCTCGACAAGGTCACCCGCAATGCGCTCTCGGTCGCGCGGGTGGCGGGGATCGTCGGTGTGCCGTTCGCGGCCGGCTCGGCGCGCCCGCTGGTGCGCGAGATCGAGACGGCGGGCGAGATCCACGGGGAGTCGGGACTCGACGGGCCGGTGCTGCCCGAGCCGATGATCCAACTCGACCCGCGGCCGGCCGCGCAGTTCATCGTCGACACGATCATGGCCGCGGAGCCCGGCTCGATCACGCTCGTGCCCACGGGAGGGCTGACCAACATCGCGCTCGCGGCGCGGCTCGAGCCCCGCATCATCCCCCGGGTCAAAGAGGTCGTGCTGATGGGCGGCGGTGCGCGCGAGGGCAACTGGAGCGCGGTCGCCGAGTTCAACATCGTGATCGACCCGGAGGCCGCCGCGATCGTGTTCGGCGCCGGCTGGCCGCTGACCATGGTGGGACTGGATGTGACCCACCAGGCGATTGCATCGCCCGAGGTGCGCGCGGCCATCGCCCGGGTCGGCACGGGGCCCGCGGTGTTCGTCGGCGAGCTGATGGAGTTCTTCGAGAAGGCCTACCGCGACGCTCAGGGCTTCGATCACCCCCCGGTGCACGATCCGGTGGCGGTGGCGTACGTCATCGATCCGACGCTTGTGCGCACCGTGCCGGCGCCGATCGCCATCGAGACGCGCGGCGAGCACACCCTCGGCATGACCGTGGTCGATCTGCGCGGCCCCGCCCCCGCCGACTGCGTGACCCGGGTCACGTTCGACCTCGACGCCGAGCGCTTCTGGGCGCTCGTGGTCGACGCGCTGGAGCGCATCGGCGAGGTCGACCTCTAGCCGATGCGGCCCGCGATCAGCGGGCCCCCGTCGTCGATCGGATCGCCGGCGTCGCCGATCCGGTACGCGCCGTCGAGGGCCTCGAGGGCACGAGCGAAGCGGTCGGGCTCGTCGGTGCCGAGGGTGAAGAGCGGCTGCCCCTCGGCGATCGCGTCGCCCGGCTTGGCGTGCAGGTCGATGCCTGCGCCGTGCTGCACCGGGTCTTGCTTGCGGGCGCGCCCGGCTCCGAGCCGCCACGCGGCGATGCCGAACGGCAGGGCATGCTGCGCAACGAGCACACCCGCGCGTTCGGCGCGCACCACGTGCGTCTCGCGCGGTGTGGGCAGTGCCGCATCCGGATCGCCGCCCTGCGCGCTGATCATGGCACGCCAGCTGTTCATCGCCTGCCCGCTGCGCAGAGCCCCTTCGACATCCGCATCGTGGATGCCGGCCAGGTCGAGCATCTCGCGCGCAAGCGCGACCGTGAGCGCCACCACGTCGGAGGGGCCGCCTCCCGCCAGCACCTCCACCGCCTCGCGCACCTCGTTGGCGTTGCCGATGGCCAGCCCGAGCGGAACGTTCATGTTGGTCAGCAGTGCGCGCGTGGCGACGCCGGCGTCGTTGCCGAGCCGGACCATGGTCTCGGCCAGCTCGCGACCGCGGGCCGGGTCTTGCAAGAAGGCTCCGGAGCCGAACTTCACGTCGAGCACCAGCGACGCCGTGCCCTCGGCGATCTTCTTGCTCATGATCGACGACGCGATCAGTGGGATCGCCTCGACTGTGCCGGTGATGTCGCGCAGGGCATAGAGCTTGCCATCGGCCGGAGCCAGACCCGACCCGGCCGCGCACACCACCGCCCCCACGGCTTCGAGCTGAGCCATGAACTCCGCGTTGGTCAGCGAGGCGCGCCAGCCCGGGATGCTCTCGAGCTTGTCCAGCGTGCCGCCGGTGTGCCCGAGCCCGCGGCCCGAGAGCTGCGGCACCGCAACGCCGAACGACGCGACGAGCGGAGCGAGCGGCAGCGTGATCTTGTCGCCAACTCCCCCGGTCGAGTGCTTGTCGGTCGTCTTCTTCGACAGGCCCGAGAAGTCGAGCCGCTCGCCGCTGGCGATCATCGCGAGGGTGAGGTCGCGGATCTCGTCGCGCTCCATGCCGTTGAGGAAGATCGCCATCGTCATGGCCGACATCTGCTCGTCGGCCACGTAGCCACGGGTATAGGCGTCGATGAGCCAGTTGATCTGCGCGGTGCTCAGCGTGCCGCGATCGCGCTTGGTGCGGATCAGGTCGACGGTATCGAAGGGTTCGATCATCATTCCTCCTTGACCGACGCCCGAGACGGGCGTCGGCGCTGGGACGGGCGCAAACGGCCCTGCGGCGAAGGCCAGAAATGGCCTTCGCTCATGGCTCCACCGCGCGATACGCCTCGAGGGTGCGCGGCCCGAATGCGTCGGGCAAGACCTCGTCGATCGTCTTGATGCCCGAGACGGTGGCCAGCAGCATCCCCTCGGCCGAGTGTTCGTAGAGCAGCTGCCGGCAGCGCCCGCACGGCATGAGCGCGTTGCCGTGCCCGTCGACGCAGGCGAATGCCACCAGCTTGCCGCCGCCGGTCATGTGCAGGCTCGACACCAGCGCGCACTCGGCGCACAGCGTGAGACCGTACGAGGCGTTCTCGACGTTGGCGCCGGTGATGATGCGGCCATCGTCGACGATCGCCGCCACGCCCACCGGGAACTTCGAGTACGGCACGTAGGCGTGGCTCGACGCCTCAGCCGCCAGCACGCGCAGCGCCTCCCAATCGATGTCGGGGGTGCTCATGGCTGGAGATACGGCTTGCCGTCCGCGGCCGGAGGCCGCGACTGCCCGACGAGACCGGCGACCGCGAAGATCGTGATGACATACGGCAGCATCAGCAGGAACTCGCTCGGCACCGGCGAACCGATGATCCCGAGGGTGCTCTGCAGATTGGTCGCGAAGCCGAACAGCAAGCCGGCCAGGGCCGCTCGGATCGGATGCCAGCGCCCGAAGATCACCGCAGCCAGAGCGATGAAGCCCGCACCGTTCGTCATCTCCTTGCCGAACGACGACACCGCGTCGAGCGTGTAGTACGCGCCGCCGATGCCCGCGACGGCCCCCGCGATCGAGACCGTCCAGAACCGGGTCTGCCGCACCTTGATGCCGACCGTGTCGGCAGCGGTGGGATGCTCGCCCACAGCCCGCACGCGCAGGCCCCAGCGGGTCTTGAACAGCATGTACCAGGTGAGGAAGACAGCGACGTACATGATGTAGATGATGATCGTCTGCTTGAACAGCACCGGCCCGATGATCGGGATGTCCGAGAGCAGTGGAATGGATACCCGGGGGAAGCGCTGCGTCGAGTTCAAACCCG
>Ga0105248_10000122_pt1 | contig 89560 bp, 90 predicted proteins | sample KBSS34metaG_FD_81524 | JGI IMG/M metagenome (GOLD analysis project Ga0105248, IMG submission 81524) | Switchgrass rhizosphere microbial communities from Kellogg Biological Station, Michigan, USA - KBS S3-4 metaG | ecosystem: Host-associated > Plants > Roots > Rhizosphere > Soil | place... | reverse complement strand
CCCCCGCTCTCGCTATCCGCTTAAATGGGCCCAGAACCGCCAACCCTCCCCCCCCCCGGTGGCGCTTCTGGGCCCTCTTCTGTCTGGGCCCCGGAGACGATCTCCGTCACAGCAGAGCCTGAACGGGCGGCTTTCCGAGCCGCCCGCCAGTGCGTGATCCGGATGGCGAGAATCGCGAATTCATAGAGGCCGTAGAGCGGCACCATCAGCATCAGCATCGACACCGCGTCGGGCGGGGTGAGCACCGCGGCCACCGCTGCCGCGCCGACGATGGCATAGCGCCGCGACTTGGCCAGTTGCTCGCGGGTGACGATTCCCGCGCGTTCCAGGATCATCAGCAGGATCGGCAGCAGGAATGCTGCGCCGAACCCGAACAGGAAGCGGGTGACGAAAGTCAGATAATTGCCGACCCCGGGAAGCGCCTCCTGCTGGATGCCGCCAACATTGCCCTGGTAGCTGAGCAGGAAATGCAGAGCCCAGGGCATGGCGACGAAATAGGCAAAGGACGCGCCGCCGGCGAAGAAAAGGGGCGTCATCAGAAGGAACGGCAGGAAAGCCTTCTTCTCCTTGGCGTAGAGGCCCGGAGCGACGAAGCGCCATAGTTGGATGGCGATGACCGGGAAGCTGATCATCAGGGCCGCGAACAGGGCGACCTTCACCTCGACGAAGAAGGCTTCGAAGATGTCGGTGTAAATGAGCTTGCCCTGCCCCGCTTTGAGTAGCGGCTGGACCAGGACAGCGAAGATGTCCCGTGCGAAGTAGAGGCAGATAAAGAATGCCACGGCGAGCGCCGCGAGGCACCACAGGAGGCGCCGCCTGAGTTCGATGAGATGTTCAAGCAGCGGCTGCTTGGTGTCGTCGATATCCTTCATGGCAGCGGCCGTTTCTCGGGCGGAAGATCCTCCTCGGCATGAGGTTTGACGACCGGCGGCATTTCATCGGGCTGGCCGGGCTCGGGATAATGCGCCTCGGGCGGATGAAGCCGCATGATGCGCTCATTCTCCTCGCGCCACTTCTTCTCCATTTCCTCAAGTTCGGCCTCGCGCATCATAGTCTCGAGGCCCGACGTGAAGTGGCGCGCCATCCCGCGCATGCGGCCGACCCAATAGCCAACCGTACGCATGACCTTGGGCAGATCCTTCGGCCCGATGAAAATCAGCGCGAGGACCGCGACAATGACAAACTCGGTGGAATCAACGCCGAACATGGCGCCGCCTTAATGCTTAGCGCGGTTCATCGTCGCGCGGGGGAGAGACCGGGTCTTCGCGGCGCGCCGATACGTCGATCGGGTCCTGGTCTCGCGGCAGACGCGGCGGCTCGGAGCGGCGGCGCTCTTCCTCGTAGCGCTTGCGCTTCTCTTCCTCGTCGTCGGCCATGCCTTCCTTGAAGCTCTTCATCCCCTTGGCGACGTCCTTCATCATGTTCGAAAAGCGGTTCCCGCCGAACAACAGCAGAAGAAACAGTCCGAGGATGATCCAGTGAATGAGGCTAAAACTGCCCATGCGAAGCTCCTTTGAGACGAGCTTCTAGTCCGCCTCTTCCTCGCTTTCCAGTTGAAGCTGGAAGACGGCGTCGTCGAGCGGGTCGAGCAGGCCGGCGGCCTTGAGGTCATCGATACCCGGAAGGTCGCGGCGCGAGCCGAGCCCGAAGTGGGTCAGGAATTCCTGCGTCGTCGCGTAGAGCAGCGGGCGCCCGGGCCCCTCGCGGCGGCCCGCCGGACGGACCCAGCCCGCGTCCATCAGGACGTCAAGCGTTCCCTTGGATATCTGCACGCCGCGAATGGCTTCGATTTCGGCGCGGCTGGCGGGCTCATGGTAAGCGATGATCGCCAGCGTCTCCGTCGCGGCACGAGACAGTCGCCGCGGTTCCTCGCGGGTGCGGCGGAGAAGGTGCGCGAGATCGGGCGCGGTCTGGAAATGCCAGCGACCGCCGCGCTCGACGAGGTCGATGCCGCGGCCTTCATAGTGGGTGACGAGATCACGGAGCGCAAACTCAACCGGGCCCTCGCCGACATGCTCGGCAATTTCGTCGACCGTCAACGGCGACGCTGAAGCAAAGACGGTGGCTTCGACCGAGCGCGTGAACTCGTCCATCACGCCGCCTTAAGCCGGATCGGGCCGAATGGCTCTTCCTGATCGATGTCGAGCCGGCCGCGACGGGCAAGCTCGAGCGCGGCAAGAAAGCTGGAGGCTAGGCAGGAGCGGCGAAACTGGGGGTCCTGCGTCGACGGCAGGAAGCTTTCGAGGAAGGTCCAGTCGATCGCCTGACCGATCATCTTGCCGACCCGCTCGATCGCCTCGTCAAGGGTCATCACGGCACGCGCGTGGACGACGTGCATTGCCGGCTGGGATCGGGCCTGGACAGCGCCATAGGCGGCAAACAAGTCGAAGTCGCGAACCTGCCAATTGGCCTTGCGAACGAGGCGAAGACCCTCGGGTGAACCACGCAGGAAGACATCTCGGCCAACGCGGTCGCGGCCGAGCAGCCGCGCGCCAGCTTCGCGCATCGCATCCAGCCTTTGGAGACGTAGCTGCAGCCGGAATGCGATCTCTTCGGGGCTCGGATCCTGCTCCGGGTCCTTGGGCAGCAGCAAGCATGATTTGAGGTAGGCCAGCCACGCCGCCATCACGAGATAGTCGGCGGCAATCTCAAGCTTCAGCGCACGCGCTTCGTTCAGATAAGCGAGGTACTGCTCGACCAGCTGAAGGATCGAAATCTGGGCGAGATCGACCTTCTGCGCCCGCGCCAGGTTGAGCAGCAGGTCGAGCGGCCCTTCCCAGCCATCGAGGGCCAGCGTCAGCTCGTCCGACTGGCGTACCGGGCGCTCTTCGAAATCCTCATCCACGGCCATGAGAATATCACCAGTTGGGCGGCTGCGAAGGCGGAGGCCCAGACTCTTGGGGATAACTAGCGGCGGCGATGGGGTGCTCCATAAGGCGCGCCAGCCTGCGCTTCGCCGACCGCGTCATAAATGAAGCGTTCGACGTCGAGCCGCATCCGATGAAGCGCATCCGGATTAAGATAAACCATGTGCCCCGACGGATAGTAACGGAACTCCAGGTTCCGCTGCTGGGCCGGCTCCAGCATCATGTGGTTGAGGTCGTACTCGGTCCCAAAGAACGGCGTCGCCATGTCGTACCAGCCATTGAGCGACAGCACCTTGAGGTAGGGGTTGGTGCGCATGGCCGCGGCGAGGTCGATCGCGGTATTCGGGGACTGTAGTGGACGATTGAACCCCGGCGCCTTGTGACTCCAGTCCCACTTGAAGCCTTCTTCCTCGCTTGCGCTGGCGCGATAGGCCATGTTTGTCGTGTAGCCGAGATCACGCGAGAGGTAGGTGTTCAGCGTGCTGATGAAGGCGCCGCTGATCGCCGTGTCGGACGCATCATATTCGGGGCTCTCGCCTGCAGCATCCGGATCGACGCCCATGTAGCGCGAGTCATACCGGCCGAGCGTTTCGCGCTCGTTGCGCATCAGCTCCTTGCGGAAGCGCGACAGATCGACGCGGAGGTTGGCGCGCTCGATGAAGTCGGTCGACAGGCCGGTCAGCGCGCTCATCTGCCTGGCGACGGAATCGCGCTCTTCGGGACTGATCAACTGGCCCTTCTCGAGCGCCGTCGCGTAAGATCCCTGAGCAAATGCGCGGCCCTGGGCGGCAGCCTCATCGACCGTCGCCGGCGGGTTCGCCATTTTGTGGTGATACCAGGCCGTCGCGGCGTAGCTCGGAATGTAGTTGAGATAGTCGCGGTCGAGACCCGGCTGGCGGCGGCCGTAGTTCATGATCGAGGACAGGAGGACGACACCGTTCAGCGCCATGCCGCGGTCCTGCAGCTCGTAGGCAAGCGCACCCGACCGCGTCGTCCCGTAGCTTTCGCCGAACAGGAACTTGGGGCTTTCCCAGCGATCGAACTTGGTGACGTAGCGGATGATCGCCTTGGCGAAGGCATCCGCGTCCTGGTCGACGCCGTAGAAATCGCTTCCCTTCGCGTCGCCGAGCGCGCGCGAATAGCCGGTGCCCGGAGCATCAATGAACACCATGTCGGTCGCGCCGAGCAAGGTGTCCGGGTTGGCGCCGAAGTTGAACGGCGCCGGGCGGATTGATTCCGGGCTTCCGGTCTGGAGCCGCATCGGCCCAAACGAACCCATGCGCAGCCACAACGACGCCGAGCCCGGGCCGCCATTGTAGAAGAACATGACCGGACGCCGCGAACCGGGCGCGCCGTCCAGCGTGTAGGCGGTATAGAAGATGCTCGCCTTTGGCTTGCCGGCGACGTCGCGGATCGTGAGCGTGCCGGCGTCCGCGGTATATTTCCCGACTGCGGCACTGTGATGCGTCGTGACCAGCCGCTCATCGACCGGTGCGTCCGCGTAACCGCTCTTCGCCTGCTCGATCAGCGCTTCGCTGTGCAACGTGTCGAGGCTTTTGGTTTTGTCGCCACCCGAAGCGGATTGGGCGAGAGCCGGACCGGAGATGGCGAGAACAATTGCCGACGCAGCAAGCAGGAGACGCATCAAACAGGTTTCCCGAATGGAATCAGAGACAAGGGTTCGAATAGAAAACTGAAATTCAAGCAGCAATTACGTTCGATGAACGGCACGCTGACATCGACGAGTCGGGGCTTTAGACTTGGGCGAGCAGGGCGTCGCGCTTGGCGAGCGCATCCTCGAGGCTTGGACCATCATCGTCCGTCAGCGTCGTCGCCATGGCTCGCGCCAGCCGTGCCTCGCCATCGGGGCTGAGTGCCGGGACCGATCCCGCGACCGCTTCCATCTCATCCATCTTGCCCGAGCAATGGAGGGCAACGTCGCAGCCCGCTTTGACCACCCCCGCGGCCCGGGTTCCGAAGTCCCCCTGAAGCGCTTCCATCCCGAGGTCATCGCTCATCAGGAAGCCGTCGAAGCCGATCCGGCCACGAATGATGTCGCCGATCACCGTCGGCGAGAGTGTCGCCGGATGGTCAGGATCCCACGCGGTGTAGACCACGTGCGCGGTCATTCCCATCGGCGCCGACGCCAGCCGCTCGAATGGTTCGAGGTCACTCTCGAGATCCTCGGCGCTGGCGGTGACCACAGGCAACTCCTTGTGGCTGTCGACCAAAGCGCGGCCGTGGCCCGGGATGTGCTTGATGATCCCGACCACGCCGGCCGAGGCCATGCCGTCGAGCGCGGCCCGGCCAAGCGCCGCAACCTGCATCGGATTTGATCCGAAGGATCGGTCGCCGATGATGTCGCTCGCCCCCTCCTGACGGACGTCGAGCAACGGCAAGGCATTCACGTTCACGCCCGACGCCCGAAGCACCAGCGCAATGGCGCGGGTGTTCGAGCGGACGGCCTCGATCGCGGACGATGGTGCGAGCGCATAAAGCTCGTCGAACCGCTCGGCCGGCGGAAATGCCGGCCAGTTGGGCGGTCGCATCCGGGCGACACGCCCCCCCTCCTGATCGATCAAAATCGGGACGTCGGGCCGGCCGCTTAAATCGCGGAGCGCGTTGGTCAGGCGCAGAAGCTGGTCGGCGTCCTCGCAATTGCGCTTGAACAGGACGTAGCCGGTGGGATCCGCGCTGCTAAAGAACGACCGCTCGGCTGCGGTCAGCTCCAGACCTTCGAGCCCGTAGATCACTGCCTGCATCTACTGCGCCACGAAGCAATTTTCGCCGGCTGCCTTCAGTGCCTGGCAGACCTGCTTTGCATCGGCCGGCGACGCCGCTCCGGCGCGAAGACGGATGCCACTCGGGAACGGGACCAGCATTTTGGTCGTCGCGGCGACCGAGGGAAAGCGTGCTGACAGGGCCGACCACGCCCGCTCGGCCTGCGCCTTGTTGGCGAAGGCGCCGAGCTGGACGACGCTGCCCGCTCCGCCGGTCGCCTTGGGCGGTTCCTCGGTTACGGCTGGCTTCGGCGGCTTGGCCTCGGCAGTAGCCGCCGGCTTCGGCTCGTCCTTCGGCGACGTGGCCGTCGGAACTTCCTTCACCTTGCTGAGGTCGAGCTGGGCGTCCTTGTCCTCCCCGGCGCTGGTCTCGAACGCCGTCTCGCTGTCGCCTGCGACATCAAGCCCACCCGGGTTAGGCGGCTTGATCTTGTAGGGCCCCGGCTCCGCCTTGATCAGCTCGGGAGGGCCATTTCCCGCCGCATCACGGCTGCCAAGCCAGAAGAAGGTCGCCGCGACCAGCATTGCCGCCAGCAACACGACGATCAGCGCTGCCAGCATCTTTCGCGCCGAAACGCCGCGCGGCTCGTCCTCGTCCTCCACCGCCGCCAGCCATGGCAGCTGGCCGTCATCATACGCACGCTGGTCGCTCACCGTTCGACAGCCCTCTTCTCACCCGGTAGGCCCACGACAGCACAACTGAAGCGGATCCTCTCCATACGCTGGCACAATATTTCGGAATGGGCCTGCGACGTCGTCCCGATCTGGAAACGGTAGAAAGGCCGACCGCGCGAGTTGCGCGCTTCAACCACAACCGCTGGGAGACGCCTCACGCCCGGATAGGCACGGGACATGTACCGCCAGCCGAGCTTCGCCTGCTGCCGGCTTCCAAAAGCGCCGATCTGGACGACACGGCCATAGGCCCCGCCCGACTCACGGGCCGGCCACAGCCTGATGCTCTGGGTATTCGGAACCGCGGGAATAACCGGCGCCGCTTTCGGCGGAATGCCGGTCTGCGCGCTCGACACGCGATCAGCTTCTTCGGTTGCGATTGTCCGATGGACGCGCTCCGCCACCTCCCTTGGCACTTCGCGCGGCAGCGGCCGCCAGGCTGGCCTGGTTACAGTCGTTTCGCGCTCGATGCGACGCACCTCAGGTTCGGGCAGCGGGCGGACGTCAGGTGACGCGAGGGGCTGGACCGGTTCGTTCGTTTGAGACTGGCTCGGAGGCGGCAACGGCACCGAAGTGGCCGAAGGCGCGGTCACCTGCTGGTCGGTGCGCGTCCCGAGCCAATAGGAAATTATGGCGACCAACAGGATTGCAGCGAAGGCCCAACCGAGCAGGCCGCTGCCGGTTTTCACGGGCTTGTGGCTCGCCACTGCCAACGGTGGGCTTGGCGGCTCGTCTGGAAGCCATGGCAGCCGGTCCATACCGAGTGCCATTCGGCTATCGGTCATTGTCAGCGCATCTCCTCGGTCGCGGTCACCCCCATCAGGCCTAATCCGCTGCGGATGATCTGCGCGATTCCGAGCGCCAGTTCCAGCCGCGCCCGTGAAAGTTGTGGATTATTTTCAACAAGGAAGCGGCGACCCGGATCATCATTGCCGCGGTTCCACAGCGAGTGGAAGTCCGACGCCAGATCATAGAGGTAGAAGGCGATCCGGTGCGGTTCGTGACTCAGTGCTGCGCCCTCGATTGTGCGCGGATATTGGGCCGCTCGCTTCACCAGCGCGAGTTCCTCGTCGTCGAGCAGCGACAGGTCGGCTGGGGTAGAAAGGTCGACCCCCGCATCGGCCGCCTTGCGCTTCAGCGAGCTAATCCGCGCATGCGCGTACTGGACGTAGAAGACCGGATTGTCTTTCGACGCCTCGACGACCTTGGAGAAGTCGAAGTCGAGCGGCGCATCGGCGCGGCGGGTCAGCATGATGAAGCGGACGACGTCTTTGCCGACCTCGCGAACGACATCGGCAAGCGTCACGAATGAACCCGACCGCTTGGACATCTTTACCGGCTCGCCGGAACGGAACAGGCGGACCATCTGGATTAGTTTCACGTCCAGGTCGACGCGGCCATCGGTCAGCGCCTTCACCGCCGACTGAACGCGCTTGACCGTCCCGGCGTGATCGGCGCCCCAGATGTTGACGAGGTGATCGGCGTTCTGGGCTTTTTGCCAGTGGTAGGCAGCGTCGGCGCCAAAATAGGTCCAGCTGCCATCCGACTTCTTCATCGGCCGGTCCTGGTCGTCGCCGAATTGGCTCGATCGGAACAACGTCAGCTCAACCGGCTCCCATTCGTCGTGCGGATCGAGGCTCTTCGGGCGCTCAAGCTCGCCTTCATAGACGAGGCCCTTGTCGCGCAGGACGTCCATCGCTTTCTCCACCGAGCCCGACTTCTGCAGCTTGTCCTCGGACGCGAAGTGGTCGTGGTGGATTCCGAGCAACCCGAGGTCATGCTTGATGAGATCGACCATCGCGGCGATCCCGCGTTCGCGGAAAAGCGGAAGCCATTCGGCCTCTGGCTGATTGGCGTATTTGTCTCCGAATTCGGCAGTGAGCGCGGTCGCCACCGGGATCAGATAATCACCCGGATACAGGCCTTCGGGGATCTCACCAATGTCCTGCCCCAGCGCCTCGCGATACCGCAGGTGCAGCGAGCGGGCGAGGACGTCGACCTGGGCGCCAGCATCGTTGAGGTAATATTCCTTGGTGACGCGGAAGCCCGCAGCCTCGAGTACCCGCGCCAGCGCATCGCCGACGACCGCGCCGCGGCAGTGGCCAACGTGCATCGGACCGGTCGGGTTGGCCGAGACATATTCGACGTTCACGCGCTCGTTCGCGCCGACCGTCGAGAGGCCATACTCGTCGCCTTCGCGCAGGATGGTTTTGAGCTCGTCGCGCCACGCATTAGGCGTCAGGCGAAGATTGATAAAGCCGGGCCCGGCAATCTCGACCGAAGTGACGGGCGGCAGCGCTTCGAGCTTGGGCTTGATCGCTTCGGCCAACGCCCGCGGGTCCGTTCTTGCGGCCTTCGCGAGCACCATTGCAGCATTGGTCGCGAGATCGCCGTGCGCCGGATCGCGCGGCGGTTCGACCGTCACATTCTTTCGGTCGAGGTCGGCGGGGAGCGCCCCATCGGCAACGAGCTCGTCGAGCACTTCGTCGAGAAGCGTGGAATATTGGGCGTAGAGTGACATCGGCGCGGCTCTAACGCCCGCGATGCGTTGCGTCACCCGCTAGAAGCGGTCAGGCAAATGGACTGGTCCGACCAATTCTTCGTGGCGGGCAATGGCGAAAGTGTCGGTCATCCCGGCGATGAAGTCACCGATAGTGCGTAGTTGCTCGGTTTCGCTGCCGCCGCGCTGCCACGCCTCGGGCAGGAGGCTGCGGTCGGCGCGGTAGGCGCTGGCGAGGTTGGCGACTATGCGCTCCGCCTCTTCGCGGACCTGCTCGAGCTGCGGGGATTCATAAAGCCGGGCATAGAGAAAGCACTTCAGCGCCCTTTCTTCTTCAGCGACCTCCGCCGAAAATCCGACGAGCTGCTGCCCAGCCGCGCGAACGTCATCGAGCGTGACCACGCGCGCCTCGTCAACCCGTCGCCGCGTCTCGGTGAGGACGTCGCCGACCATGCTGCCGATCATGTCGCGGACTAGAGCCCGCTGGCGCTTGTCGTTGGAAATGCCGGGATGCCGCTCGCCGATAGCTTCCCAATGCCTCGCAATTATCGGCAACTGGAGGAGATCATCGAGGCTGAGGATACCCGAGCGAAGGCCGTCATCGATGTCGTGATTATCGTAAGCGACATCGTCCGCGATCGCGGCGACCTGAGCCTCCAGGCTGGGCCAGCTTGCCAGTTCGAGGTCGCACTCGTCGTTGGCTTCAACCATCGCCCAGGTCGGGGAGGAAACCGGCCCATTGTGCTTGGCCAGCCCCTCAAGCGCTTCCCAGCTGAGGTTGAGGCCGTCAAAGTCGGGATAAGGCGCCTCGAGCCGAGTCACGAGGCGAATGCTGTGTGCGTTGTGATCGAACCCCCCGGCGTCCGACAGCGCCGCGTCCAGCGCATTCTCGCCGGCATGGCCAAAGGGTGGATGGCCTAGGTCGTGGGCGAGGCAGAGCGCCTCGGTAAGGTCCTCGTTGAGGCCGAGCGCGCGGGCGATCGTCCGGCCGATCTGGGCGACTTCGATGCTGTGTGTGAGACGGACGCGGAAATGATCGCCGTCGGGGGCGACGAACACCTGCGTCTTGTGCCGCAATCGCCGGAAAGCGACCGAGTGTACGATCCGGTCGCGGTCGCGCTGGTAGATGTCGCGCGGCCCGCGGGGAGCGAGGTCTTGCTCGGGATGAAGGCGGCCACGCGACCGGTCGGGCCGGGCAGCCAGCCCTGAAGAAAGGCTCATTCCGTGCCGAGTGGCACAATCTGATCCGTAGTGGAATTGGTCCAGCTGAACGCGTCGACGCCGATGGTCGACAGATCCTGCGCGAAAATCTCCGCATCCGACTTGCCGCGGAACGGACCGATCAGGAGCCGCGCCTTGTCAGGGCTTTTGGCGACATAGCCGCCGATGCCGTCGAAGAGGTTGCGATCTCGTGACTTCATCCGGCGGAACTGATCGGGCAGCGCCTCGGCGTTCGGTCCGCTGGCGAGCTGAAGCCAGACGCGCTGCTGAACCGGCGTTGCCCGAGGTACCGTCTGGCGCGGCGCTGGGGCGACATAGGCGACCTGCGTCGGAGCCTGCTGCCAGGTCGGCTGAGGAGCGGACGCCGGCGGCTCGGGCTGATTGAGTTGGTCCTCGATGCCCGCAAGCCGGTTGACGACATTCGCAGTCGAGGCTGATGCCGCATAGGGCGAGCTGATCGCATTCGACGAATATTGCGTGGCGCCGCTCTCACCGGGGAAGATACCGAGGTTCACTGCCGCAGCCTTCTGGCCCGACTGCAGGCCGGGAAGCTTTTGAAGGAAGGGCGAAACGCGCGACCAGCTGCCGGGCATGGCGGCGTCGATCGCGACCATTGCGCCCTGCGGGTCTCCAGTGAGTGCCAGCACGAAGGCGCGGACGCGGCCAGCGGCGGAATCGCCTTTGGCGGCGAGCGGAGCGAGCGCCTGCAGCGCACCAGTCTTATCGCCGCTGATGGCGAGGCTGAGCGCCAGTCGCCGGCGCGCTTCCGTTGCGTCAGTTCCGGTGAGCGCGGCCGTGTAATCGGCCTGGGCGAGCTTCTGCTGGCCCATCAGGTCGTAAGCGAGGCCGCGGTCGCAGCCGATCTGTGACTGCGTCGCGCCGAGCTGCATGGCGCGGGTGAAATAAGGCATCGCCGCCGTGGCTTCGCCATTGGCCACCGAGACGGCGCCCATGCCGGCTTGGGGCAGCGGGCTGCGCGGGTTCACTTCGTCGGCGCGGGCGAAGAACCCAGCCGCCGCTGTGGGGTCGCCGATCTGAAGGGCGGCGTCGCCCGCAGCGATCAGCGCCGAGAAATCCTTGGGGTCCGAAGCGAGGGTGCGGACGTTGCGTTCCAGCACGTCGGAGGGGCTCTCCGCCTGCTGGTAGCCATAGCCGTATTGAACCTGCGCGATTGCAGGCGCGGCGGACGCCGCGAACAGCAGGCCGGCACAGGCAAAAATCGGTCGTATGGTAAACAATCCCCGCATCAAACTCCCCGTTGGCCACTGAATCTTGCCGAAAGCTTTCTGCCTAGAGGCTTTACGATAGGTCGTGCTTGAGGGGCGGTGAGCGGTCCGATCGGGTGAAATGCTAAGCAAAAAGGGCGACCCGAAGGCCGCCCTTTTCCTGGTCGATAAGGGATCGACTTACTGGTTGTTCTGGCGGTTCAAGAAGCGCGGAATGTCGATCGGCTGCTTGAACCCGGGTTCGGCGATGTCGTCTTCTTCGCCGATCTGCGCCTTCGGAGCGCCGCGAGCGATGTTCGACATACGCTCGAACAGGGTGCCCCCTGTCGCCGCAGCCGGCGCTTCGTCCATTTCCTCATCAGTCGGCGGAGCAATCGGCGGCTTGCCGACCGGCGTCGTCAGGATGTCCTCGTCGCCCAGCAGCAGCTCCTCACCGTCGTCCTCGGCCGCGGTTTCGGGCGTGGTGTCGGTGAGTTCGAGCGGGGTCTCGGCCTCGCTAACGATCTCGGTCTCCGTTTCCTCGACCACCCTCGAGGCAGGCGCCGGAGTCGTCGACGCGGAGCGGGCCGGGAAGCTGAATACCTTGCCCGGAGCCGGCTGCGCGAGCGCGTCGGCTTCGATGCCGGTCGCAACGACCGACACGCGGATCTTGCCGCCGAGGTCGTTGTTGAACGCCGAACCCCAGATGATGTTGGCGTCGGGGTCGACCAGTTCCTTGATGTGGCTGGCGGCCTCATCGACTTCCATCAGGCGCATGTCCTCGCCGCCGGTGATGGAGATGATGACGCCCTTCGCGCCCTTCATCGACACACCGTCGAGCAGCGGGTTGGAGATGGCCTTTTCGGCGGCTTCGATGGCGCGGTTGTCGCCGTCGGCCTCGCCGGTGCCCATCATCGCCTTGCCCATCTCGCTCATCACCGAGCGGACGTCGGCAAAGTCGAGGTTGATGAGGCCAGGCATGACCATCAGGTCGGTGATCCCGCGAACGCCCTGCTGAAGGACCTCGTCCGCCATTTCGAACGCTTCCTTGAAGGTCGTTTCAGAATTGGCGAGCCGAAACAGATTCTGGTTCGGAATGACGATCAGGGTGTCGACGTGCTGCTGGAGCTCGGCGATGCCGGCGTCGGCGGAGCGGGTGCGGCGGGCGCCTTCGAAAGCGAACGGCTTGGTGACCACGCCGACCGTCAGGATGCCCTTGTCGCGCGCAGCCTTGGCGATGACCGGGGCAGCACCGGTGCCGGTGCCGCCGCCCATGCCGGCCGCGATGAAGCACATGTGCGCGCCTTCGAGCGACTGGACGATCTCGTCGAGCGTCTCTTCAGCAGCAGCGCGGCCGATCTCGGGCCGCGAGCCGGCGCCGAGGCCTTGCGTGATCTTCAAGCCGAGCTGGATGCGGCGGTCGGCTTCAGAGTTGTTGAGCGCCTGAGCATCCGTGTTGGCGACAACGAAATCGACGCCCTGGACGTCGGCGCGCATCATGTTGGCGATGGCGTTGCCGCCAGCGCCCCCGACCCCGATCACGCTGATCCGCGGGCGGAGCTCGTCGACTTCCGGCCGGATGAAATCAAGGCTCATGATTCAATTCTCCCCTTCGGGCAGCAAGGCGTTGAACGCTCAAGATGAATCTTTGAATCATTGCGAGTCGCAAGCCAAGCAGAAAAGTTAACATTTGCGACGAAACTGGGGAAAACGTGGCCTGAAAGACTCACTTATCCACAGGGCGTGCGCCGCAGCGATGCGGTGAATGTTCCCAATGTTCGCAGTGACAGGCGTGGATCTGCGTCGCGACGTTGGCGAAAGTGGCGAAGTTGCCGAAGTTAGCACACGCTACTGAGTGAAATGTCGTCCGTCCGACAGTTTAACCATTCCATCTTACCCCTTGGTCACCTTGTGGGCCGATTCTCCTGGCTCGGCCGGTCGAAGGACACGTCCGGCCGAAGAGGGAGAACGACCATGAGCAAGTTCTTGAAACTGATCGGCAACAGCCGAGGCGCGACCGCTATCGAGTATGGCCTGATCGCGGCGTTGATCTCTGTGGCTGCCATTGCCGCGATGACGAGCGTCGGAACGAAGCTTGGATCGACGTTCAACAACGTCTCGAACAAACTCTGAGCCCTGGCTTTAGTATGATGTGGCGGCGCCATTCGGTGCCGCCACATCGCGCCTTCGGACTCGGCTAATTTCCTAGCCGACGATCTGGCGCGAGCCTTGCGCAAGGTCGGAGCCGAGCCGATCGGGCCCGCGAATACCGTGGAGCAGGCCGAAAAGCTGATGATCTCGTCGCGAGTGGACGCGGCTATCCTCGACCACAACCTGCGTGGCCGGATGGCATTCGACTTCGCAGAACAGCCCGCCTCGACGGACCTGCCCTGCCTGGTCGTGTCGGGTTGCGGCGAGGATGCGATGCCGGTGCTCGCCAACCCGGTCCGATACATCAAGAAGCCGATCGGTCCGGCCAAGGTCATCAAAGCCTTGGAAACGAGCTGGCAAAGGCAAGCCAGCCGGTCAGTTTCGAATTTCGTTCGCGCGCAGCATCACGTCACGCTGAGCGCGATCCCGGATCAGGGCCGACTCAAACTCGGCGAGAAGCTGCTCGGCCTGGTCGGCCGGGTGCCCGCGGCTCTTGAGCCAAGCAATCAATCCCTCCTGACGAGTGACGTGCCGCTCACCCTGGGTGATATGGTCATCCACCATTCGAAGGTCGGCCCAACTGAAGGCCATTCGTTTTGGCCATGCTTGGTGCTAGCGAGCGACGGCAAGTCGGAGCAAGGTGCCGTTATGATCCTCGACGATGAGGATCGATCCGTCGGCTAACGGAAGCATCGCGATGGGTGAGCCTTGCGGCCGCACGCCCGTTGCCGCATTCCAGCCCGAGATGAGATCCACCGACGAGCCGACCGGCATCCCGCTTGCGTTGGTGGGGTAGGCGACGATGCGGTGCCCCGCGGCGCGATAGCCGTGATAGGCCAGGATCAGGGTCGGACGCGGAGTGAGCTTGCCGTCATAGGCCAGCATGCTGAGCGGGGCGGAATGGGGCGGCAGCAGCATCGCCGGCCGTGCAAAGGTTGCGCACCTTGCCAGCGGATATTCGGGGCTGGGCCGGTCGAAATCGAAGCAATAGGGCCAGCCGTAGCGGCTGTTCGCCGTCACGCCCAAGAGCAGGTCGTGGGGCAGCAAGTCATCGGACAACAGCGGATCCGCGGAATCGATATTGTCGCGTCCGTTCGATGCGGCGAGCAATAGTCCGCTCGGCAGTTGCTCCATCGCCAACGTGTTGCGGATGCCGGTCGCATAGACCCTCAGCGAGGCGGCCGATACGGGCCGCTGAGAACGCGGTGGCAGGAATAGGATACTGCCGCGGGGCGGCTTTGCGAAAAGCTCGGGACAGGGATTAGGATTGGGCCGGCGGCCGTTCTTGTTCTCGCAATTGTCACTGGCCGCCCCGACGCTGACGAACAGCCCGCCCTGGCGAGCGAGCGCCAGGCCCGGGAGGCTGTGAAGCCCGTTGCCGGGGAACCCGATGACGACGGGCTGCGCGCTTGCTGCGACATCGCGGGCGTAGGGGTTGATCCGGATGATCCGGGTGGACTCGGCGATATAGATATAGCCGTCCGCGCCCGTCACGATTGAGCTGGGCCGATCCAGGTGGGGCAGGACGACGATCGGCTTCCACGGCCGATCGAGGCGAACGCGGAGCAGCCGCCCTCTGTTCGGCAGCCACGAGCCCATATCAGTGATGTAGAAGTCGCCCTTGTGCTCGGCGACGCCGCGCGGGAAACCGAGTCCTGAACCGACGAGACCGACGCAGCTGCCAGGACGAGTGATAAGCGCGACCCGGGGAAAACCGCCACAGCGCCCACCGACCTTGTACGGCGCCGCGGCTGCGGCCGGAGTTGCGAAGCCCAGCGTCGCCAGCGCCAGCATAATGAACAGGATCGAACAGGATCGGCTCATTCCCGCAGGCTTCCACAGCTGTTCATTCCACGCAACGCGGCAAGAAGCGCCGTTGTCGGCACGAAACAGCCGTAATCCGCCAAGACCAGGTCAGCCAAGAATCCGAAGCGCTCCCCAGGCGACGAGTACGGCTCCCGAGGTTCGCTGAAGCAGCAGCTGTCCGGGCAGCAGCTTCTCCGCCGTAACCAGCATGGTGAGCCCAATCACCCACAGCACGTTCATCATGCCGCCGACGAACAACAAGGCCATCAGGACCCAGCAGCACCCGACGCAATAGGCGCCGTGAAGCATGCCGAGCCGCAGCGCCCCGGCCGGACCGGACCGCCAGTGACGGCTAATGAATTGGGCAGGCGAGCGGCACTGGCTGATGCACGCCGACTTGAGTGGCGATAGCTGATAGGCACCCGCGCCGATGAGTAAGATCCCCTGCGCGATGCGGCTCTGAAGGCCCATCGACTGGCCCGGTAGCAGCGACTGGACCGAAGCCGCGACAACCGAAAACAGCAACCACATTATGAGGTAGCCGGCTACGAACACCCATGGCTGGACGATCGCCGGATCGTCCCCGCGAGACCAGCGGACTTGCGCGTAGAGCAGGATCGCCGGAACTGCCGATGGCAGCATCATCGCCACCATCATGACGCACCACATCAGGATGAGTGCGAAGAACGGCGGCTGCATCGAGTGCATGCCCACTTTGTTGAGAACGAAGATCCAGCTCAACGCCGCAAGAAGCAGGATGGCGCCGACGAGGACGCCCCGCTCGTGACGCAGCAACCGGCTGGTCAGGTCAGCCGCGGACGACCCCGTGGCTTGAAAGATGGAGGTTCGCGAACTGGCCGTATTTGCTGTCGATGGTGAGGTCCATCGGTCCGCCAGTCGTCCGGCTCGACGCGCTGCCAATGTCGGCGACGGTATATTCGAAGCCGGCCGGGAGCACGATCTGGGCGCGCGATTCCTCGCCGCTCACCTTGTTGCGGATCGGTTCGCCATGCATCTCAACATAGCCCGGCACGGATAGCCTGCCCGTCCGGCCATCCACATCGACGTCGAAATCGATTCTGGTGAATACCGGCGCATGCATGTTGGTGACCGTCGAGGCGTAGACCGCGAACATGGTCGCGAACGGGTCGGTGTCCTGCCCCGTCATGATCCGCAGCAGGGCATCGCTCTGCGCAGAGTCGGCTCGCTCATCGACGAAGGCCAGAGCCTCGCCATTGCCCTCATGGATTGCTCCGGGCCATTTGAAGATTGCGCCGATCTTGAGGCCGTCGAGCGAGGTTTCGCCATGCCTCCCCTGGTCGATCTGGATGCCGGCGACGGCGTAGCAATGGCCCTTGTCCGGAAGCGCGTTGAACTGGCACGGGCAGCCATATTCGCAGGTGCAGTTGACCAGTTCCCGGCCGGTGAATTCCCAGTACGTCATGGGGCACTCCATCGGTGCTGATGAAGCCCCATATCACGCCGCTGCGCCGCTTTAAATCTGCTGCTGTTGAGTGGGGCTCAGCCCGTATCGACCTCGCGCGCGGTGAGGGCGACCGCGAGCGTCGAGTTCACGTCGCGACCAGGCTCGGGGACGTCCGAGCGACCCGCTTCAGCGACCATCCCGATACGGCTTTCATATTCGCCGGCGAGCGTTTCATGGGCCTTGCGCGCAGGTCTGAGTCGGCCGACGCGGCCATGCTGCGTTCGACCTGCTGGCGAAAGAACAGGTAGTTCAGGTCCATCGTCACTCTCCGCGTGCGGTGCCCCTGTCGCTGTCGTTTTAAGGTCGCGCCGAGACATTTCGCCTTATTTGCGATGGGCGGGGGCGAACGGCTGTTGGACCGGTTGTTTCAGACGAGATTTCGCCGCGCCAGGCGCATCGCGGTCACGACACCGCCACTGAACAGCCCGCCTTCCAGCGCCGACGTGACCATCCGGCTGACCGGACCGAAGCCGCTCTCCCCGAACCACGCGCCGATGCGGTCGAAGCGAAGCCGGGAGTCCGGGAACTGGTGCGCAAGAAGATCAAGGCTGCCGCCCATCATGTGCCCGCCAAGCGCGGCGACGATGAGGCCGGCAGCGGCTCCGCAAAGCACTGCGACGGCAATGCGCCGCCAGCGCGGGCCTGCCTCGAGCCGGCCGGCGATAACGTAGGCGATGCCCACCGCGCTTCCGACGACAACTCCCTCCAAGGGGCCTGTGATATCTCCCGGTGAGCGGCCGATCAGCAGGTCGAACGCGTCGAGGCCGAGGAACTTGACCAGGGTTCCGGTCACCAGCCCGCCAAGCATGCCGCCGACGATCGGACGGTAACTGTCGCCGAAGCGGCTCGAGATGGCGATGCCGAGCGCGACTCCGGCGCCGCCCATCAGCGCGACCAGGATTGTCATGCAGAGGAGGACGAGAAGCACCGAGACCGCGCCCATTCCGGGCGCGAGGGGCTGCGACGCGCCGGCAAAGCCGTAAATCAGCCCGCCGATGAAACCGGCGATACCGCCGCCGATCGTTCCCGCGCCAGCAAGGAGCATGGTCTCGCTCCACGGACGCGCTGACAAGATCTTCACTGGGGCAATTGTTTCACTCGTGTCGACGGCCGCAACGAAGCGGTAGCCATGCTTCGGAACCGTCTCGATGAAACGGGGGCGAGCGGCGTCGTCGCCAAGCTGCTTGCGGAGGATGCGAACACATTGGGTCAGTGCCTCGTCGGTGACCGGAATGCCGCGCCACACCTCGTCCATGAAGCGGTCCTTGGACACCAGCCGACCGGGCTCGGCGACGAGCAGGGCGAGAGCGTCAAAGTAACGCGCGCTAAGGTCCACCGGTGCGCCGTCGCAAGTCAGGCTGCGGTCGCCGGGGTCTAGCGTGAATCGGTCGAAGCGGTAGGTTTTCAGGAGACTTACGATCCGCGCTGGTCGCGGCCGCCACGCCGGCGCTCGCCTGACGGCGGTGGACCGAGGTCGACCTTGCGCCGATCGCTACCCTTGCGGCGGTCGCCCTGGCGGCGATCAGCGGCTGTGGGCGGTGGAGCGGCGTTGCCCGTGAATTGGCCGACGTCGATGTCGACCGCCGTGGCATTGCCGTCACCCTGCCGCACTAGCTCGCTCGCGGCGGTGGCGATGAGCTTCAGGTTGCCGCGGACGAATTCGCGACGGTCCTCGTCAGTCATGGCGGCGGCGCGGTCGGGCGTCAGGCGGAGGTGAGCCTCGATCGCGGCGCGGCTAATCGACACCGTGCGCGACTTGCCGTCGATCCACATGTCGACCAGCGTCCTGTCGGCGCTCGTCCGTACCGCGTCATTGTCCATACTCAACTACTCCCCGGACATTTTGTCTACCATCACGCTGGCTGAACGAGAACGGCTGATTTCCGAGATTTAGTCCAGATCGACTTGGTGGATGCGCGGCACGGCGATCGCCCACCAGATCGCGCCCACACCAGCCACCGCAGCCGTCAGGTAGAAAGCGCTGTCATAGCCGGTCCTTTGTACAATGATGCCAGTCGCAATCGGGCCGATGATCCCCGAGAAATTACCGACAGCATTCTGCACCCCAACCCAGGTTCCGGAAGCGCGCGGCCCGGCGAACATCTGCGCGATAGCGTAGAGGTTCGTCGACCCGAGCGCGGAGCCGGCACCGGCGAGGGACAGAAGCAACGCGATTTCAACCGGGCTTCTGGCAAAGGCGAGGCCGAAGATTGCGAGCGCGGGCATCGCCTGGCTCGCGACCATCATCCATCGGCGGCAGACGGCTTCCGACCGGCCCACGCGAGTCCACCAGTCCGAGAAGTGCCCGCAGGCGAAGGCGCTGACGCCCTGCACAGCGTAACCGATTGTCGCGAGCACCGTCATTTCCGCGATCGAAAATCCGCGCGACTTGGTCAGGAAGAGCGGAATCCAGGCGAGCAAAAAGTAAAAACAGTAATTGTTCAGGGCGTGCCCGATAGACGTCGACCACAGCGGCCATTTTCCCACCAGCTTGGCGAGCGGCACGCGGGCAGTCTGGTCGGCGTGGCCCGTATCTGAAATGTCGCGGATCGTCTGCTGCCACGGGAGTAGCCAGAATAAAGTGACAGTTCCGAAGGCGAAGAAGATCCAGCGCCACCCGAATGAGCCAAGGATGATTCCGCCAGCGAGCGTTCCCGCCGCCGGTCCGAGCGCAATGCCCGCAGCCACCGCCGCGTTGGCCATGCCGCGGCGTTCAGCCGGCACGTGCCGGGCGATGATTTTCGAGCTACCGGGGAAGGAAATGCTCTCGCCGACGCCGAGCATCACGCGGAGCACGAGGAGCGAGACGAACCCGCCGGCGAATCCCATCAGCAAAGTTGCTCCGGCCCAGACCATGATGCCTAGGGCCATCAAGCGGTAGACCGAGAAGCGATCGCACAGCCAACCGGCAAAGAACTGGACCGGCGCGTAGATCCAGAAGAATGCCGAGAAAGCGAGGCCGTATGTCTCGGCGGACAGACCGAGTTCGTCCTTCATCATGGGCGCCGCGATCCCGATCGCGCCGCGGTCGACGTAGTTCAAGAAGACTGCCGTGCCGAGCAGGAGGACCAGCGTTGCGCCGATATTCTTCCGGCCCTGAGCAATCGTCGCCATGTTCTCCCCCTCCGCTTCGCGGTCCTAGAACCCCCCGCGCATCGCCTCCACCAGTCGGCCGATCATACCTCTCGCGGGCTTGCGCTGCGTCACATTGCCGAGCGCGATATCGCGAATGTCGCCGCTTCCCGATCCCGCCAGCAATGCCAAGCCGACAAGCGTCGAGAATGCCGGGCCGCTGTGCGCGTCGGGCAGACCGGTGATCTGCTTGGGGCGGCCGACGCGAACCGCGCGGCCGAGCACGCCCTGCATGTAATCCGCGATATTCTTGAGGTCGGCGCCGCCGCCGGTCAACACGACCTGCCTGCCGACGGGCCCGGTAAAACCGATTTCCTTCAGCGCGGCCTCGATCTGGCTGGTTAGTTCCTCGACGCGCTGGCGGATGACCATCATCAGCTGCGCACGCGTGATCTTCATCGGCTCGGCGCCCTGCTCGGCCCCGATCTGGGTCGCCTCGACCATCTCGTGGTTGTCGCGCGGGCTCGTCATTGCCGAGCCGTAGAAGCATTTCAGCCGTTCGGCGTCGCGGCGCTGGACCCCGAAGGCGCAGGCAATGTCGTTGGTGATGTCGTGCGCGCCGAGCGGGATTGAACGAAGCCCGACGAGCATTCCGCCGAAGTGCACCGAGACGTTGGTGACGTCCGCACCAAGCTCGACCAGCGCGACGCCGAGTTCGCGCTCCTCATCGCTGAGGCAGGCGAGCGCGGCGGCGATTGGCGAGGCGACGATCGCCTTCACGCCGAGGTGGGCGGAGCGGATCACCGTGTCGATGTTGCGGAGTGGCGACGGATCGGCGGCGATGACGTGGATGTCGACGCCGAGGCGGTGGGCGTGGAGGCCGATCGGCTGCTGCACGCCTTGCGCGCGGTCGATGGTGTAGAGGGCCGGATGAGCGTGAAGCACGACCTGGCCATTGCCGTCGATCGCGGATTTGCCGGCACCCAGGAGCTCGTCGACATCGGAGGGCTCGACCTGGTGGCCGCCGAGCTCGACCTCGACATTGGCGACGTCGCTGACGAGCCCGCCGGCGCCATAGCTTGCCCATACGTCGTCGACAGTGACGCCCGACATACGCTCGGCCAGCTCGACCGCTTCACGCACGGCGAACTCGCTCGCCGCCATGTCCGTGATGTAGCCGCGCTTGACGCCGCGGCTTTCGCGCTGGCCGGTACCGAGTACGGTCAGACGGCCGTCAGGGCCCGGCGTGACGATCAACGCACTGACCTTCGACGAGCCGATGTCGAGCGCGGCGATCAATTGCTGTTCGGAAGGTGCCGCCATGTCAGCCGGTCAGCCCCACCTGATGCGGCGTTGCCGCAGGATCGGCTGGTGCCTTGGGCAAGCGAACGATCATCTTACCCGGGATGCGAAGGTCGATTCGGAGGATGCCGTGACCGAGGAGCCCGTCGGTGCGGTCCTTCTGGGCGAACTTCGTCAACGCCTTGTGCGCGTCGACGGCCCCTTCGGGCAGGGCGACGGTTTCGCCAGACTGGAAATTGAGGTCCCAACGGCGGCCGCTAACCCAAGTCGCGGAGGCAAGCTGCGGCTTCAACGTCGGCACGTCATTGAGAAGCGCCCCGAGCTGCTGCGCCTGGCCGTTCGCGCCGGGGCCGATGAGGAGCGGCAGGTCGGGCATTTTGTCGACTGGAACGCGATCGAGGACGACGCCGTCGCCATCGATCAAAGCGAGGCGGCCGCTATCCTGCCACAGGGCCGCCGGAGTGCGTTCGACGATGTCGACTACCAGGGTATCGGGCAGGCGGCGCGAGACGCGGGCATCCTTGACCCAGCCGAATTGCATCAGCCGGTCGCGGATGCGGTTCACGTCGACCAAGGGCTGCGGCGCTTTCGCTTCGTTGGCTTCTTCGGCGGCGCGGTGAAGCTCGTCGGTGACGACCTCGTCGATCCGGCCTCGGTCCATGTGCTTCAAGCCGACGATCTGGTAGCCGCTGACAGTGAAGCCGGCATTGCCGATGGCGGCTCCAGCGGTGCGCGACGCCTTCGCCGGGATGTCGAGCGCGACCATCACCACCGCCGCAATCGCCAGCATGAACCCGCCGAACGCCAGCCCCGCGATCTTGTTGGCGCGGGCGTGGCTGACCGGGAGCTTTTTCGCGATCTTCTTGGGCACCGCGACCTTGGGCGCGGACTTGCGCGTGCTGGCGCGTCCGCCGCTCCCTCGCCGGACGTGTGCCGCGCTCATCCGAGCGCCTCCGCGATCAATTGCTCGACCAACGCCCCATATTCGATGCCCTTATGCTTCGCCTGCTCGGGAACGAGGCTAAGTGGGGTCATGCCGGGCTGGGTGTTGACCTCAAGCAGGTACAGCCCTTCGACGCCCTGCTCATCGTCCCAGCGGAAGTCGGAGCGTGACGCGCCCTTGCAGCCGAGCAGGGCGTGGGCCCGAGCGGCCATGTCCATCATTGCACACGCGACATCGTAAGGAACCTGCGCTGGGCAGACGTGCTCAGTCAGCCCGTCGGTATATTTCGCGTCATAATCGTAGAAGCCGGCCTTGGGCTTGAGCTCGGTGACGGCGAGCGGATCTTTGCCAAGGACCGCGACGGTCAGCTCGCGGCCCTTGATGAAGGGCTCGGCGAGGAGATCGTCGAAATGGTTCCACGGTCCTTCGACGTCCTTGCCGATGGGGTTGCCGTAATTCCCTTCTTCGGTGACGATGGCGACGCCGACCGACGAGCCTTCGTTGACCGGCTTTACGACATAGGGCCGCGGCAACGGGTCTTCCTGGTGGAGGCTCTCGCTCGACACAACCTTCCCTGCCGGCATGCGGATGCCGCAGGGGACGAGGACCATCTTGGTCAGTTCCTTGTCGATCGCGATGACCGAGGTTTCAAGCCCGCTGTGGGTATATTTGAGGCCCATCAGGTCCATCATACCCTGGACGGTGCCATCCTCGCCCGGCGTGCCATGAAGCGCGTTGAAGACGACGTCGGGCTTCAGCTCGGCGAGCCTGGCGGCAACGTCGCGCTGCATGTCGAGTTCGGTGACGTTGGACCAGCCGCGCGCCCGAAGCGCCTCGGCGACACCCTTGCCGCTGGTCAGCGAGACTTCGCGTTCCGAGCTCCAGCCGCCCATCAACACGACGACATGGATGTCCTTGTTCACTCGGCGTCTCCGACCCGCTGGATTTCCCACTCGAGGGTGATGTTCGTTTTGGCGAGCACTCGGCGTCGGACTTCCTCGCCCAGCGCCTCGATTTCGGCGCTCGAAGCGCTACCTAGGTTAAGCAGGAAGTTGCAATGTTTTTCCGAGACTTGAGCGTCGCCGAGCGTCAATCCGCGGCAGCCCGCCGCATCGACCAAGGCCCAGGCCTTGTGGCCGGGCGGATTCTTGAATGTCGAGCCGCCGGTGCGGCTGCGCAACGGCTGCGATTCCTCGCGGGCGCGGGCGATGGCATCCATCTCCGCGCCGATTGCTTCGGGTCGGCCCTGGGTGCCGCGGAAGGTGGCTTCGACGACGACCGCGCCTTCAGGGACGTCGCTGTGGCGATAGGTGTAGCCGAGCTGGTCGAGCGGCCACTCCACCGCGGTCCCGTCACGCAGGACAAGACGTGCCGAGGTCAGGATGTCTTTCACCTCGCGGCCGTAGGCGCCACCATTCATGCGTACGAAGCCGCCCACCGTGCCAGGAATTCCGCGCAGGAACTCAAGGCCCGCGATACCGGCGTCGCGCGCGGTGGAGGAAACGAGAATCCCGGAGGCTCCGCCGCCGCAGCGAACGGTGACACCGTCTACCTTGTCGATCTTGGAAAAGGCCTTGCCGAGGCGGACGACCACGCCGGGAACGCCGCCATCGCGGACGATCATGTTGGATCCGAGGCCGAGTGCCATCACCGGAATTTCGAGGTCGAGGTCTCTTAGGAACGCGACGAGGTCGTCTTCGTCCTTGGGCTCGAACAGCCAGTCGGCACTGCCGCCGCTTTTGAACCACACAAGCGGCGCAAGCGGCGCGTTCGGCGTCAGCTTCCCCCGCACCGAAGGCATTGTCGCGACGGCGCTCATTTCTTCGACCTCGCGTCGCAGATGCCCTGCGCCAACCCGGCCGCCCATTTGGTGATGTCGCCCGCACCCATGCAGATGATCATGTCGCCCTCGGCGGCGAGGTCGCGGAGCGAGCGGCAGAGGTCGTCGGCATCACTGACCGCGCGAACCATGCGATGGCCGTGGGCGCGGAGGCCCTCGGCGAGCGCATCGGAATTGACGCCCTCGATCGGCTCCTCGCCGGCGGGGTAGACCGGAGTCACCATCACCACGTCGGCGTCGTTGAAGGCGTTTTGGAAGTCCTCCATCAACGCTTCGAGGCGGGTGTAGCGGTGCGGCTGCATGACCGCGATGACGCGGCCTTCGGCGCCTTCGCGTGCCGCCGACAGCACGGCGCGGATTTCGGTCGGGTGGTGGGCGTAATCGTCTATGATGATCGCGCCATCGATGTCGCCGACCTTGGTGAAGCGGCGCTTCACGCCGTCAAACTTGTCGAAGCCCTTGACGATATCCTCGTCAGAAATGCCCATTTCCAGCGCGACCGCGATCGCGGCCAGCGCATTTTGGACGTTGTGACGGCCGGGCATTGGAACGTGGACGCGCTCGATGACCCGGCGGTCACCGTCCTTGCCGAGGATCACTGCATCGAACTGGCTGCCGCCAGGAACGGCCGAGATATTGTCAGCACGGACGTCGGCCAGCGCTGAGAAGCCGTAGGTGACGATGCGGCGGTCGCGGATGCGGCCGATGATGTTCTGGACCTCGGGATGGTCCACGCACAGCACCGCGAGGCCGTAGAACGGCACGTTCTCGATGAACTCGACGAACGCGTCCTTCACCCGGTCGAAGCTGCCGTAATGCTCGAGGTGCTCGGGATCGATGTTGGTGACGACCGCGATCGTGCCGTCGAGGCGGAGGAAGCTGCCGTCGCTTTCGTCCGCCTCGATCACCCACCAATCACTTTTGCCGAGGCGGGCATTGGAGCCGTAGCGGTTGATGATGCCGCCGTTGATCACGGTCGGATCGAGCCCGCCGCCATCGAGCAGGGCCGCAACCATTGACGTCGTCGTTGTTTTGCCGTGCGTCCCGGCGACCGCTACGGTCTTTTGCATCCGCATCAGCTCGGCGAGCATCTCGGCGCGGCGGACACGTGGCAGGCGTCGTTCTGCTGCTGCCACCATTTCCGGGTTGCTGTCCTTGATCGCGGTCGAGCTGACGACGACCGTCGCATCGCCGAGATTCTCCGGGGCGTGGCCGATGCTGACCGGGATTCCGGACTTGCGCAGCTTCTCGACGACGTAGCTTTCGGCCACGTCCGAGCCCTGCACCCTGTAGCCGAGCTGATGCATCACCTCGGCGATGCCCGACATGCCGATGCCGCCGATGCCGACGAAATGGATGATGCCGATGTCGGTGCCCATCGCCTTCATCATGCCGGCATTCCTCCGGCAGGCGCTTCACCGTTCACCCGCGGAGCAAGCGAAGGTCCGACTTCGAGCGGAGACAGGCCATTGCCGACGCGCTCGACCAGGTCGGCGAGGTCGCGCGCGGCGTGTGGGCGGCCGACCGACAGCGCACGAGCAGCGGCATTGTTGAGCGCGATCGGGTCCGCGGCCATCGCCTCAATCTGGCGGGCAAGAACCGTTGGCGTGAAATTGTCCTGCTGGATGGTTCGAGCGCCGCCGGCCTTGGTCATCTCCCGAGCGTTCGACGTCTGGTGATCGTCGGTCGCGGCGGGATAGGGAATGAGGATCGCAGGACGACCGGCGGCCGTTAGCTCGGCGATGGTCGAGGCCCCTGCCCGGCCGATGACGAGATGCGCGTCGGCAAGCTTCTCCGGCATATCCTCGATGTAGGTCATCAGCTCGGCCGGGATGCCGAGGTCGGCGTAGCGCTTGCGGACCTCATTGATGTCGTCGGGCCGGCACTGCTGAACGATCTGAAGGCGGCGACGGAGCGACGGCTGGAGCAGGCCGAGGCCTTCAGGGACGACTTCGCCGAGTACGGTTGCGCCCTGACTCCCGCCTGTAACGAGGATCTTGAGCGGAGCGACCTCATCGAACGGCGGGAACGGCAGCTCGCCGAGCTTCGCGACTTCCTCGCGCACCGGATTGCCGACCAAGGCGCACCTGGCCTTGAACTTGGGTTTGAGCCGGTCGACCTCGTCATAAGCGGTACCGATCGCTTCGGCCTCGCCCGCGAGCAGGCGATTGACGCGTCCCAGTACGGCATTCTGCTCGTGAAGTACCGTCGGGATTTTCATCGAGCTGGCGGCGAGCAGCGACGGGAACGCCGGATATCCGCCGAAGCCGACGACCGCGTCGGGGTGATGCTCGCGATAGAGACGCTTAGCCTGACCCCTGCCTTTCACGACGGAGCTCAAGGCTTTCAGCCAGGCGACGGGGCCGCCGCCAAGGCGGCCTGCGGGAAGGATGTGCACCGGCACGTCCTGGAACAGTCCCGGAAAGCGCGCGCCGCGATCGTCCGTGATCAGCAGCACGCCGTGGCCACGGCTCTTCAGCTCCGCAGCAAGTGCGTGGGCCGGCACCATGTGACCGCCGGTTCCTCCGGCCGCCAAAACGAAGTTCATGTAGTCAGCTGCTCCCCGCTCCATTTCACGACATAGGGCGAGCGGGTCAGATACGGGTTCCGGCGCGTGAAGGCGAGCAGCAAACCCATGCCGATCGACAGCGCCAGCATCGAGCTGCCGCCGTAGCTGATGAAGGGCAGCGTCATGCCCTTCGAGGGGGCGAGCTGGACGTTGACCATCATGTTGATCATCGCCTGCAGCCCGAACTGGATGGCGAGGCCTGCGGCGGCGAGGATCGAGAAGCTGTTGTCCTCGTCGAGCAGCTTGATCAGCACCCGTGCCACGATGCCGAGATAGAGCAAGGCGATGGCGAGGCAGGCGATGAGGCCGAATTCCTCCCCAATAACGGAGAAGATGTAATCGGTGTGCGGCTCCGGAAGGCCGAACTTCCGCGTGCCACCGCCCGGGCCCATCCCGAACAGCCCACCTGCGGTCAGCGTGCGCATCGCATTCTCGACCTGGAAATTATCACCGGTCTTGAACAGGAACTCATCGATGCGCTGCGTCGCGACGTCGTAGAAGAAATAAGCAAGGACCACGCCGACGAGGCCGACCACGCCGAGGATCGCCAGCGTCCGGAGCTTGATGCCGGCGAGCGCCAGCATCGCGATCCACACCGAGCAGAAGATGATGGTCGAGCCGAAGTCCGGTTGCTTCATCAGGAGGAAAGCAATGGTGCCGGTCAGGAGCGCCGACAGCGGATAGACTGGCAGCGACTTGTCGGTGTCCTTGAGGCTCAGCAGCCACGCCATGGCGATGACGAAGAAGGGCTTGAGGAATTCCGAGGGCTGGACCTGGCCGACGCCGAACTCCACCCAGCGACGAGCGCCATTATGCTCCGGCCCGACGATCGGGACGAAGATCAGCAGCACGAAGAAGAAGGCCGCGCCGAACAACGACAGGCGCCGTGCACGCTCGCGGGGCATCATCGATATGCCGATCATCACCGGGATGCCGATCCCGATCCACGCCAGCTGGCGCCAGAAATAATAGAGGTCGTTGAAGCGGACGTTGCCGCCCGAATAGCGCTGGGCGGCGGCAGGCGACGCGGCTGCGACGGCGATCAGGCCGATGGCGATGAGCACCGTCACCAGCAGCAGCAGGACCTTGTCGACTTCCCAGAACCAGCGGCCGATCGGCGACGTGTCAGACCGGCCATAATGGTTCGGGTCGACCAGCGCGGCCTTCTCTTTGATCTTGCCGGAAATGCTGCCGATCATAACGCCCCCACCAATGCCCTGAACCGGTCCCCGCGGTCCTCGAAATCGTGAAACTGGTCGAAGCTGGCGCAGGCAGGCGACAAGAGGACCGTGTCCCCTGCCTCCGCCTCCGCAGCCGCTTCACCAACCGCCCGCTCGAGCGTTTCACACTCTGCCACGTCCATGTGCGGCGACAATAGCGAAGCGAACAATTCGCCCGCTTCGCCAATGGTATAAGCCTTGCGGACGTGCGCGAATGAAGGCGCGCATTCGTCGAGATTGTCGGTCTTGGCCTGACCGCCGCAGATCCAGCGGATCTTGTCGAAGGCGGCGAGCGCCGGACCCGTGGCGGTCGGGTTGGTCGCCTTGCTGTCGTTGACGAAAAGGACGCCGTCACGCTCGCGGATGCGCTCCATGCGATGCGGGAGGCCGGGATAGGTGCGAAGGCCCTCGGCGATTGTCTCATGGGGCACCCCAAGGAATTCGCAGACGTTGAGAGCTATGGCAGCATTCTCAGCATTGTGCGGGCCTTGGAGTGCAGGCCAGTGCGGCTGATCTTCGTCCGGATACGTCTCGGCGTCGACTGATGTGACAAACTGCTCCAGGTCGTCGAGCTGCCTGCTGGCCGCTTCAGTGCTTGCAGACGCGATTGCAGAATGCCCCTCGCTCTGCATCCGGAATAGCCGGCCTTTCGACGCCGCATAGGCTTCGAAGCTCTCGTACCGGTCGAGATGGTCGGGCGTAATGTTGAGAAGCACCGCAACGTCGCAATCGAGGCTCTTCGTCAGGTCGATTTGGTAGCTCGACAGCTCCAGTACATAGACGCCGCCTTCCGGGAGCGGCGCCTGGGCGAGGATCGGCAAGCCGATGTTGCCGCCCATCGTGGTCGGGACGCCCGCAGTCTTGAGGATGTGATGGATCAACGCGGTCGTCGTCGACTTACCGTTGGTGCCTGTGATTCCGACAACCTTGTGCGGCGGAAGCTCGGGCCGGGAGCGGGCGAACAGCTCGATGTCGCCGATGATCTCGACCCCTGCGTCGCGAGCGCGCTGTGCGATCGGGTGGCGGTTGAGAGGGAGACCGGGGGTGACGATGAGGCTGTCGAACCGCGACAGGTCGGCTTCGTCGAGGTTTCGGATCTTCAGTTCCACATGACCGAGGTCATGCGAGAGCTCCGTCATCTCATCGACCGCGGTTTCGCGAGCTTCGTCGTTCCGGTCCCATGCGGCCACCGTCGCCCCGCTCGCAACCAGGGCTTTCACTGTCGCCAGACCCGACCGCGCGAGGCCGTAGACTGCATAATGTTTGCCGGCGAAGGCTTGGGCCGTGATCACCTGAGCTTGAGAGTGCTGAGCCCGGCCAAGGCCAGGATGAAACTGACGATCCAGAAGCGGATAACGACCGTCGGCTCGGACCAGCCGAGGTGTTCGAAATGGTGGTGGATCGGCGCCATCAGGAAGACGCGCTTGCCCGTGCGCTTGTAAACCGCAACCTGGATGACGACGCTCAAGGCTTCGAGCACGAACAGGCCGCCGACGATCGCCAGCACGAACTCATGGTGGCAGGCGACGGCAATTGCTCCCAAGGCTCCGCCGAGTGCGAGGCTCCCGGTGTCACCCATGAAAACCGCGGCGGGCGGCGCGTTAAACCAGAGGAATGCCAGGCCTGCCCCGACGATCGCCAGGCACAGCACGGTCAAATCGCCGACGCCGAGGATGTGCGGGATACCGAGGTAAGTCGCGAACTTCGCGTTACCGACGAGATACGAGATCAGAAGAAATGTGATGCTGGCAATAATGACCGGCATCGTCGCAAGCCCGTCGAGCCCGTCGGTCAGGTTCACGGCATTGCCAAAGGCGACGATAACGAACGCACCGAACAAAATGTAGAAATAGCCGAGGTCGGCCACCGGTCCCTGCACGAACGGCAGGTAGAGGTTGGTCGTGCCCGAGCGGACGATCAGCCAGGTCGCGGCACCCGCGATGATGAATTCGAGGAGCAGCCTCGTCTTACCGCTGAGGCCCGCGTGGTGCGCCTTCTTCACCTTGTCGTAATCGTCGAGCCAGCCGATCAACCCGAACCCGGCCGTCACCAGCAGGCATGCCCAGACGTAGGGGTTCTTGAGGTCCATCCACAGCAGTACCGAAACGATCACCGCGATAAGGATCAGCAGCCCTCCCATGGTTGGCGTGCCGCGCTTTGCGAGGTGGCTTTGCGGCCCGTCGGCACGGATCGGCTGACCCTTTCCCTGGCGGACGCGAAGCCAGCTGATGAACCACGGCCCCATCAGCAGGCCGATCAGGAGCGCGGTGGCGCTCGCGGCACCAGCGCGGAAGCTGATGTAGCGGATGAGGTTGAGGATTCCGGGGAAGCCGAGCTGCTCGGCGATGACATAGAGCATTACGCCGCGCCCCCTGCCACCCGCTCAACCAGCTTCGCAAGCCCGACTGAGTTGGATGCTTTTACCAACACGGCGTCTCCCGGGTGAAGCTTCGCCAGCAGGCCGGCAATCGCGCCCTCGACGTCCTCGACCAGGTCGAGCGAGACCTTGCCGATGACGAGCTCCGCCAGCGGTCGCATTTCCTCGCCGATCAGGATCAGCTCGTCGACGTGCGCATCGAGCACTGCGGGCGCGAGGCCAGCGTGAAGCGAAGCGCTATGCTCGCCCAGTTCCCGCATCGGGCCGAGCACGGCGATGCGGCGCTCGATATCGCGCTCCTCGCCAAGGCTCTTGAGAGTCGCTGCCATCGACGCCGGGTTGGCGTTGTAGCTTTCGTCGATGATGATCGCTTCGCCACCGTTGACGGTAACGACGTGTCGGGCGCCACGGCCCTTGAGCCCGCCCATGTCGGCGAGCGCGAGCGCTGCGACCGCGACGTCCGCGTCGATCGCTTCAATCGCCGCCAGCACCGCAAGCGCGTTCGAAACCCAATGCTCGCCGCGCTGCGAGATGTGGAAGGTCAGCTCGCGCTCGAGCAAAGCCGCGCTGATCAGGCTGCCGCCGCCGTCCGACGAGACGGCGTGGATGGCGTGAACGTCCGCATCGCCGCCGCCAAAGGTGATGATCCGGTCGGCGTGGCGCCGCGCCGCCTTCACCAGCCGGTCGCGGTGGGGCGTGTCGTTGGGGACGATCGCGACTCCGTCCTCTTCGAGCCCCGAGAAGATCTCACCCTTGGCCTCGGCGATCGCTTCTTCCGAGCCGAGGTTCTCGATGTGCGCGGGGGCGATCGCTGTGACCAGCGCGACGTTGGGTCTCACCTGTGCGGTCAGCGCGGCGATCTCGCCGGCATTGTTCATGCCCATCTCGAACACGGCGAACTGCGTGTCGCGAGGCATTCGGGCGAGCGATAGCGGCACGCCGGTATGGTTGTTGTAGCTCTTGACCGAGCGGTGAGTTCGTCCCGGCGCGATGCGGTTGAGCGCGCAGTAGAGCGCCTCCTTGGTGCTGGTCTTACCGACCGAGCCGGTGACTCCGAAGATCGTCGCTTGAACCCGTTCGCGCGATGCGCGGCCGAGCGCTTCGAGTGCGGCGGCCGTATCCTCGACCAACACGTGCGGACCGTCGACCGGCTGCGAAACCACCGCGCCTGCCGCTCCGGCCACGAAGGCCTGATCAACGAACTTATGCCCGTCGTAGACCGTACCGGGCATGGCAATGAACAGGAAGCCGGGCTCGACTTCGCGGCTATCGAAGGTCACGCCACTGACTTCGAACGGCGTGCTCGCCGTCCCGCCGGTGGCGGCGGCGATTTCGCCGCTGGTCCAGAGCGCGCTCACGCGGCGCACTCCCGCGCCACCAGCGCATCGTCGAACGGCAGCACCCGGTCGCCGACGATCTGGCCGGTCTCATGGCCCTTGCCAGCGACGAGCACGATGTCGCCCGCCCTGGCGATGCGGATCGCCTCGGCAATGGCCTCGCGTCGTCCGCCGACTTCGGTCGCGCCTGGAGCCGCTGCCATAATCGCGGCGCGGATCGTCGCCGGATCCTCGCTCCGCGGATTGTCGTCCGTGACGATGACGATGTCGGACATGCGCGTCGCGACTGCGCCCATTTCGGGGCGCTTGCCTTGATCTCGATCACCGCCGGCGCCGAACACAATGATCAGCCGGCCCTCGACATGCGGGCGAAGCGCGGCAATCGCCGCCTCCAGAGCATCGGGCGTGTGCGCGTAATCGATATAGACCGGCACGCCGGCGCCGGTGATGACCGCACGCTCGAGCCGCCCGCGCACCGGAGCGACGCGCTGCATTGCCGAGAAGACGCGGTCAAAATTGACTCCGGTCGCCATGACCAGCCCTGCCGCGACTAGTACGTTCGCCGATTGATACGCGCCGATGAGCGGCAGTGAAAGCTTGAGGCTGCGCTCGTCATGCTCGAGCAGCAGCGACTGGCCGAGCGGCGTCGGGGTCTGCTCGACCAGTCGGATCGTTTCGCCGCTGCGGCCAACGGTCATGACCTTGTGGCCACGCGCGCTGGCCCGATCGATCACTTCCTCGGACTTGGGATCGTCGGTCCAGACGACGGCCGGCTTGCCCGGCGGCAATAGCTCGTCGAACAGCCGCATCTTCGCCTCGAAATAGGCGTCCATCGTCGCGTGATAATCGAGATGGTCGCGGCTGAAGTTAGTGAAGGCCGCCGCGTCCAACGGAACGCCTTCTGCGCGATGCTGGTCGAGTCCGTGCGATGACGCTTCATAGGCGACATGGCTGATACCCATCCGCTTGAGGCCCGCCATATTGTTGAGGAAGGTGACGATGTCGGGCGTGGTCAGCCCCGTCTTCACCTGGTCGTCCGAGGTCGTCACGCCGAGCGTCCCGATCGACGCTGAACGGTGCCCGGTCATGCGCCAGATCTGGCGCGTCATCTCGACGGTCGAGGTCTTACCGTTGGTGCCGGTGACGGCGACCACTGTGTCAGGATAAGGCGCGTAGAATCGTGCGGCGAGCTCGGCGAAGCGGCGGCGCGGATTGTCGTCGCCGATCACCGGCACAGTCGCTTCAACCTGGGGCCGCGCGACCACGGCGACCGCGCCGCGATCGACCGCCTGCGCAATGAATTCCTCGCCGTTGAACGCGCTGCCCCGGAACGCGCCGAAGACACTGCCCGGCGCCACCTTGCGATGGTCGATCGCAAAGCCGGTCACCTGGGAATCAGAATCGACGTCCGCGATCTCGCGCAAGTTCACGCCGCTTAGTCCTTCTTCGTATCTTGGCTGGCGTCGTGAATGTACGGCAGGACCTCACTCATGTTTGGTTCCCGGTTCATGTTCGGAGCGACGCCCAGCATCGGCGCGATGCGGCTGATGGTGCGGCTTACGACTGGGGCGACGTTCCAACCCGCGGTCGTGAATCCGTATGTATCCTTGGTCGCCTTGGGCTCGTCGAGCATGACGACGATCACATAGCGCGGGTCGTCCATCGGGAACACACCCGCGAAACTCGTGAGGTTGATCGTCTGGCTATAATGGCCGTTGATGATCTTCTGCGCGGTGCCGGTCTTGCCGCCGACCCGATAGCCCGGAGCGTCGGCCTTCTTGCCGGTGCCTTTCATCACGACGAGGCGGAGCAGGGAACGCATGCGATAGCTGGTGTCGGCGGTGAACACGCGCTTGCCCGGACCAAGCGGGTGATCAGGACCAACCTTCAGGATCGTCGGCGGATGATAGATGCCGCCATTGAACAGGGTGGCATAACCCATCGCCAGCTGCAGCGGCGCGACCGCGATGCCCTGGCCGAAGCCGATGGTGATCGTTTCCAGCGGACCCCAACGAGAACCCGGAGTGAGTGGGCGTCCCTTCTCCCTCAGCTCGATCTCGGGCTTGTCGAGGAAGCCCATCTTCTTGAGCCAGGCTTGCTGGCGGGTCTTGCCTAGGCGATCAGCAACCTGGCCCATGGCGATGTTGGAGCTCTCCATCATCGCTTCGGCGATCGAGCACTGCCGGCCGAACGGGTGGGTGTCGTGGATGACGCGGCCGTAAACGGGCAGCGTGTCCGGGCAGTTGAGCATCTGCCCAGGGCCAGTGACTACGCCGGAGTCCAGCGCCATCGCCAGCGTGAACGGCTTGAAGGTCGACCCGAGCTCGAACACGCCGAGCGTCGCGCGGTTGAACATCTGGTCCGGCGTGCCCTGCCCCGCGACATTGGGGTTCATCGTCGGCAGCGACGTCATCGCCAGCACTTCGCCCGTGTGAACGTCCATCACTACGCCGGCCGCACCGATGGCCGAGAAGGTCGTCATCGCTGTTCCGAGCTCATGTTCCAGCGCCTGCTGGATAGGACTCGAGATCGACAGTTGCAGTGGCTTCCCGCGGGTTGCGGGGTCCGAGAGATATTTGTCGAACGCGCGCTCGACGCCGGCGGCGCCGTGGCCGTCGATGTCCGTGAAGCCGATGACGTGCGCCGCGAGCGACGTCTGGGGGTAGAGCCGGTCGGGCTCGCGCTCGATGGCGAGGCCAGGCTCGCCGATCGCATTGACCGCCTCGACGAGGCCCGGAGCCGCGCGGCGACGAAGGTAGAAGAACGGCTTGTTCGATTTGAGCAGCGCGAAATATTGGTCGGCGCTCAGCTCGGGCATCAGCTGCGCGAGCTTCTGCGCAAGGGCGAGCTTGTCGCCGATCACCTTGTTGGGGTGAATAGCGATGGTCCACGCGTCGATTGTGCGCGCGAGCGGATCGCCATTGCGGTCGACGATATCGCCGCGGTCGGGGACGAGTGCGGTCAGGCCTTCCTTGGCCCCCGCATGATCGCCGAAGGCGGCCAGGTAAAGAATGCGAAGCGCGATCAGGACGACGATGCCAGCATAAACGAGCATGCCGAACATCAGCCGCTGATGCATGACGGCTAGAATCTGGCGGCGCTGACCGACAAGTCGGAGCCGCTCGGGCCGTGGCGCGACGAGAGCGGGCGACGGTGCGTTCATTGGCCGGAGACGTGATCCTTAGCTGGCTTCTTGGCGGACTTGGCCGACAGCGATGCGACCGTATCGGCTTTCGCAATCCGGACCGGCTTTGTCATCGGCTTCGCGACCGCGGCGATGGGCTTATCCACCGATTTCTTCGGAGGTGACTTGGCGACGATCTCGGCCGGCTTCTTCGCAATCGGCTTCGCCGTCGCAATTACCGTATCGGCTGTCTTCTTTTGCACGGGTTTGGCGGCCGCGAGGCCCGGCTTGTCCGCAGACTTCTTGGGTGCCGGTATTGCCGCCGCAACCGGCTTGTCCGTGGACTTCTGGACCGCTCGCAGGGGTATTGCAGCGGTCGTCGTTGCCGGGACCTCGCGCGTCCCGGTTTTCAAACTGGCTTGATGAAGGAGCTCGGTCTTCTCGGTCGCGACGGTCGTGACCGCCTCTGTGCCTGCATCGTCGGTGGCAGGCTCGCCGATCGGCGCAGCCTTGGGCTCAGGCGCAGGCGCTGAAGCCATCACTACCGGGGCCTGGAAATCGACCTCGTGGCTCGGCGCGACGAGCTTCGCGAGCTCGAAACTGCCGCCGAGGAATTGGTTGGCGTTTGGCGCCGAAAGCGCGAATGCGCCGGCGTTCCAGCGCTCGAGCTGAGACAGGCGGCCACGCGTGCCGATCTCGGTCTGAAGCAGCCGGATGTCGCGCTGCGCCATCACGATCTGCGTCTCGACGCTTTCCAACTTTGCGCGTTCCGACGCAACGCGCAGCGAGACCATGTAGCAGCCGAGCGCCGCGCCGGCGCAACTCGCCACCATGAACACCGATTTGAAGCTTCGACCACTCATTGTACTGATCCCATCCACACCGGGGCCGAGGTCCGGATTGCGCTGCGCAGCCGCGCCGAGCGCGAACGGGGGTTCGCCGCCAGCTCGCGTTCCGTCGGGGAAACCGGCTTCGCCACCCGCTCGAACGTGGGTTCGCGCGGGTCTCGTTGCTCAGGACGGTGACGCGAGCCGGCGGGCGTTCCTCCGCTCCGTTCGCGGAAGAAGCGCTTAACGATCCGGTCCTCGAGACTGTGAAAGGTGACGACGGCGAGCCGCCCGCCGGGCTTCAGCGCGCGTTCGGCCGCGGCGAGCCCCTGCTCGAGCTCGTCGAGCTCGGCGTTCAGATGAATGCGGATGGCCTGGAAGGTGCGGGTCGCCGGGTCCGCCTTCTGGCCCGGACGGAAACCAGCGGCACGGCGAACGATGGCCGCCAGCTCCGCGGTCCGCTCGACTGGTCGGGCGGCGACAATGGCGCGAGCGATGGCGCGGGCGCGCGGCTCTTCGCCATAATCGCGAAGAATGCGCGCAATCTCGGCTTCGTCGGCGGAATTCAGATACTCAGCTGCGGTGAGCCCGGAACGGCTCATGCGCATGTCGAGCGGACCGTCAGCCGAGAAGGAAAAGCCGCGGTCCGCCCGATCGAGCTGCATCGAGGAAACTCCGATGTCGAGCGCAATTGCGTCGACGTGCTCGATGCCACGTTCAGCCAAAGCTCGGTCCATCTGGCTGAAGCGTTCGTTGATCAGGGTGAGGCGCCCGGATTCAAGGTGGTCCGGGATGAGCGACCGGCCTTCTTCAATCGCATCGGGGTCACGATCGAACGCGATCACCCGTCCCGTCCCCGCCGCGAGCATGGCGCGCGTGTAGCCGCCCGCTCCGAATGTTCCGTCCACTGCAGTATCTGCTTCGTGAAGGGCGAGCGCGCTGATGACTTCACTGATCAGCACCGGCACGTGTGGGGCCTGATTGGTGCCGGCGCTGATCATGACTGGCCTCTTTCTTCGAGGCGGAAGCGGGCGATGTCCTTGAGGTCCTCGGGGATGCGCGCATCCTTGAGGAGAAGCTCGGGGTTCCAGATCTGGAAGGTTTCGCCGGTCCCGAGGAACAGCGCGAGTTCGGCGATCTGGCCTTTGCGGCGCATCATCGGGGGCATGAGGATGCGGCCGGAGCTGTCGTACGGAACTTCCTCGGTGGCAGCGAACGCCATCAAGTTGCGCTGCTGATATTCCAGCTGCGCGTCGGCACTGGTCTCTTCTTTTTCGAGCAGCCGTTCGAGCTTCGCGTGCTTCAGCGCGGCATAGGCTGGATCGTAGGCGCTGAGGCAGGGGAACGCCTCATGCTTGGCCAGCACGATGGTGCGCGCGTCTCCACGCCGCTCGATGATTCCACGGAGGAATGCGGGAATGGACACACGGCCTTTCGCGTCGACCGCGTTCAGTGCGCTGCCCTGAAACAGATGCTCTAGCGCCACAACCAACTCCCCTTCGCAGCGCGAGCGACTTGGTCCGCGGAATTGCACCGTCGTGCCCTTCCGCGTTCAGCGTCGAATCTACGGGTCAGCCCCCCGCGCTACAGCCAGTGTTGGTAACTCAAAGGCTTGCGGGATACAATGGGATTTAACGGGATTGGATGGGATTTAATGGGAAAGACCGGATTTCCGAGGTTTTAGGCGCGGGCGGCCGTGGGATGTTCCGGTCCTGTTCTAGCGTCCTTTCCCTGTGGATAAGTCTGTTATTTTCCGACTCACTTCGAATCAGTTGCGCTCGACATCGGCGAGCAGTTTCAGCAACACGTCGAGATTGTGCTCCGCCGGCTCACCGAGCCTTGCCGTGTCGAGGAAGTCCGCATCGGCGACGATGAGCGCCCTGCCCTTACCGATCCGGCAATCGGCGACGAGGCCCTCGCTTTCGATCGCACACTTGCCAACGAGCGCCCCGGGGGAGTCCGTCAGTACATGGGTGCCCTCGACTTTTCGATCCTGCGGTCCGCGCCGATCGGGCGCGTCGAGCCTCACGCCCCAGTGTCCGAGCAAACCCGTATCGGGGAACATCGGCGATGGCCGTAGCGGGTCGCCAAGCGGCCGCGAGCTCGGCCATTCCAGCATCGGGTCAGCGAGCAACAGGACTTTGCCCCCGCGGCGGATCCAATCATCCAGCGCAACCAGGTTCTCTGGTGTTTGCGCCGCGGCATGCGCCATCAGGAGCAGTCGGCCCTTCGCGAGACCGGCCGGAGCGGAAGTGCTGATAGGCAGGACGCGGTAGCGAGTCTCGAGCATCGTCAGCGCGGGGGACCCTCCGTCCTTGATCGAGAAATCTTCGCCGAACACGATCGGCAGGCTGGTCAGAAGAAGCAGGGCTGGCCTCCCCGCGCGAGGTGGAAGCGGGTGAGGTCCGCGAACGGCGGAGACGCCAATCACCGCCAGCAGCAATATGAGCACCGTCAGCGCGCCGACGCGCGCGCGAGTCATTGCTTGTTGCCGGTATTGGTCGAGTTGCTGGTGTTGTTGGCGGTGTCAGCCGCTCCTGGCGAGACGCCCAATTCCGCGAGCGGCTCGTTCGGCTCGTTCACGACGGCGTTCGCCGCACTGACATTATCGTCATGGCTCGACCGGATTACGATCGATCCGAGCAGCACGATGAGGAAGGCGAAGGCAAGGCCGGTCAGACCAATTCGGATGCGCTGCGCGCTGCTGCCGGCTTGGTTGGGCACAATCGACGAAGCTATGTCCCACTTCGACAACATGCAAGCACTCGCCCTTGACGGCTGCTTCAGCTTGGTCGCAAGGGCGAAATCATGACTCGCACCTCATTAACCCTCGCCCTCGCCGCGGCCGCTGCGCTAGCCGGCTGCGGAAAAGAAGATCACAACATCGTCGCCGGAGGTCCGGAGCCGGATGAGACGGCGAACGCGTCGAACGGTCCGGTGGCGCTCCCGCCGTCGATCGTGTCGAGCAAGATTTACCGCTGCGCCGACAACAAGATCGTCTACGTCGACTGGATGTCGGACAATAAGTCGGCACACATCCGTACCGACAAGGGTGCCACCCCGACTCCGGTCACGGCCGCCGAAGCCGGCCAGCCGATGGTTGGCCCGACAGGCTATTCGCTCGAAGGCAGCACCGGTGGCGCCTCGGCCAAGATCGGCGTTCCGGGTCACCCGGCGCAAATCTGCAAGGCCTGAGCTTCACACCCGATTGCTTGACTCTCCCTCTGCGGCCTCCAATCAGGCCGTAGAGGGGGATTTTCCATGTATATTTCGAGGCGGGCTTTCACGGCGGGAGCATTGACGGCTGCCGTCTCGGCGCGCTTCGCGACGCCGGCCTTCGCCCAGCCCTCCCCCGCCTTCGATGCTGCGATCGCCGCGATCCGCGCTCACGCCGAACAACATCTCAGCTATTTCGGACTTCCCGGCCTGACCCTTGGGCTGACCACGCCCACCGGGGTTTCGACCGTCCTCAACTTCGGCTTCGCGAACCGCGATAGCCGAACGCCGATCTCGCCGGATACGCTCTTCCAGATCGGCTCGATCAGCAAGTCGATGACGGCGACGGTGATCCACCAGCTCGCTGCTGAGGGAAGGCTGAAGCTGACCGATCGCGTCAGCAGCGTCCTCCCCGTCGCGCCGTTGCCCACCGACAACATGATAACCGTCCAGCATTTGCTCGACCATACTGCCGGGCTTCCCGATGACGCACCCTTGTTCGCGCCGGGCGGATTGTGGACGACCTACGACCCGGGCGAGCACTGGCATTATTCGAACACCGGCTACGAGATCCTGGGCAAGATCGCCGAGCATGCCGGCGGCAAGCCGCTCGCGCGCCTGATCGAAGAGCGCATTTTCACGAAGCTAGGGATGCGCCGGAGCCGGGGTGCAATCATCGGACCGGACCGGACGCTCTACGCTCAGGGCTATGAAGCCGCGGACCTCGCTGCCCCGTTCGCTCGCGGTGTTCCGCTCGAGCCGTCAGCCTGGGTCGATGTGACCTTCGGCGCGGGAAGCGTCGCCTCAACCGCGGAGGACATGCTGCGCTGGCTGCGGAGCATATCCGATGCGGTGCAAGGTCGCGGCGGGCTTGGACTTAGCCCGGGGCAGGCAAAGACTTTCACGACGCATTACGTGCCGAGCGACACGCCGGGTATGAGTTACGGCAACGGCCTGATGCATGTCGGCGGGCCTCCAGGCCGATCGTACATCCACCACACCGGCGGGATGGTGAGCTTCTCCTCATCCTTTCACGTCGACATCGCCAGCGGGATTGGCGCGTTCGCAAGCTCGACGCTCAGCGCGTTCGCCGAGTATCGACCGCGCGTTCTCACTCGCTTCGCCGTCGATGCGCTGGCCGAGGCAGCCGCGGGACACCCGGTTCCCGCGCCACCGTCACTTGAAACGCCGCTTCCCAATGCAGCGCAGTTCGTTGGCCGCTATGCCGGTTCGTCAGGATCGTTCGAGGTGCGCCCCGGTAACCCACTAACGATTGTCGCCAACGGCAAGGAAGCCGCACTCCAGCCCTGGGGCGATGATCTGTTCCGAACGCTCCATCCGGATTTCCGCAACTTCACCCTGATGTTCGAGCGCAAGGGACCAATAGTCACCGTCGCGAACTGGGGTCCTGCAAATTATGCTCACGACGGTGTAGGCGCCGTCCTGCCCAAGGCCGATCCGAACCTGCAACGCTTCGCCGGCCGCTTTTTCAACGACAGCCCGTGGTGGGGCGCGGCGGTCGTCGTCGAGCGCGGCGGCAAATTGTGGCTTGGCACCGAGACACCGATGGTGCGCGTCAGCGATAATTTGTGGCGGGTCGGCACGGACAGCTGGACCCCCGAGCGCGCGAGCTTCGCAGACTTCAGCTACGGCCGTCCGCAGACCCTAAACTTCTCCGGCGAGAGATTCTCGCGCCACGACATCTGAGGCCAGCCTAGCCCCTGCGCCGACTGGCGGCTAAGGGGCCGCCATGGAAGTTCTGGACGCTCCCCGCATCACCCCGCAGACCGTTGCCGACCATGGGCTGTCGGACGAGGAATATAGCCGAATCCTGAAAGCGCTTGGGCGCGAGCCGAACCTCGTCGAGCTCGGCATTTTTTCGGTCATGTGGTCGGAGCATTGCTCGTACAAATCGTCGCGTTTCCACCTGAAGAAGCTGCCGACCGAGGCGCCATGGGTAATCCAGGGTCCGGGTGAGAATGCCGGCGTCATCGACATTGGCGACGGGGACGCCGCCATCTTCAAAATGGAGAGCCATAACCACCCGTCGTACATCGAGCCGTATCAGGGCGCGGCGACTGGCGTCGGCGGAATCCTGCGCGACGTGTTCACGATGGGAGCTCGTCCAGTCGCCAACATGAATGCGCTTCGCTTCGGCCGGCCCGACCACCCCAAGATGCGGCACCTGATCGCGGGCGTGGTTTCGGGCATCGGCGGCTACGGCAATTGCGTCGGAGTTCCTACCGTCGGCGGCGAGGTCAATTTCGATACCGCCTACGACGGGAACATCCTGGTCAACGCGATGACCGTCGGAATCGCGAAGACGGACAAGATTTTCTACTCGGCTGCGAGCGGCATCGGGAACCCGATCGTCTATGTCGGATCGAAGACCGGCCGCGACGGCATCCACGGCGCAACCATGGCGTCCGCCGATTTCGACGAGAACAGCGACGAGAAGCGCCCGACCGTCCAGGTCGGCGACCCATTCACCGAGAAGCTTCTGATCGAGGCATGCCTCGAGCTGATGGGCACGGATGCGATCGTGGCCATTCAGGACATGGGCGCGGCTGGCCTCACCAGTTCGTCGGTCGAAATGGCGTCGAAAGGCGGAGCTGGCATCCGGCTCGACATGAACAGGGTGCCATGTCGCGAAACTGGAATGACGCCCTACGAAATGATGCTTTCCGAGAGCCAGGAGCGCATGCTGATGGTCCTGAAGCCCGGCCGCGAGGCGGAGGCCGAAGCCATCTTCCGCAAGTGGGAACTGGATTTTGCAGTGATCGGCGAGGTTACCGATACCGGGCATATGGTGCTGGAGTGGAACGGGGAGGTCGTGTGCGATATCCCCTTGGGGCCGCTCGCCGACGAGGCGCCCTGCTACGAGCGGCCGTACGTCAATCCGGAGCAATATAAGGCCTGGGCAGGCGTAAAAGAGCTCGAAAACGTGCCGGAAAGCACGGATATCGCCACCGATCTGCTGAATCTGATGGGCTCGCCCAACCTCGCCAGCCGCCGCTGGGTGTGGGAGCAGTACGACCAATCAGTCGGCGCGGACACGGTGCAGCGCCCGGGCGGTGATGCAGCAGTCGTGCGTGTTCACGGGACGAAGAAGGCGCTGGCGATCACCACCGATTGCACGCCGCGCTACGTTTATGCCGACCCGTATGAAGGCGGGAAGCAGGCAGTCGCCGAGACCTACCGCAATCTTTGCGCGGTGGGGGCGAAGCCGCTCGCGATCACCAACTGCCTGAACTTCGGTAACCCGCAGCGGCCGGAGATCATGGCCCAGTTCGTGGGTGCGCTTCAGGGCATGGGCGAGGCCTGCCGGGCACTCGACTATCCGATCGTGAGCGGCAACGTCTCGCTCTACAACGAGAGCAAGGCCACCGGCGGCGGGTCGGCGATCCTGCCGACGCCGGCGATTGGCGGCGTCGGGCTGCTCAAGGACTGGGAGAAGAGCGCGACAATCGCGTTCAAGGCGGCGGGTGATCCCGTCTGGCTGATTGGTGCGAATGCTGATTTCCCGCCGGAAGTCGGGCAATCGACTTGGCTAAGCGAAGTTCACGACCTGCGCTCCGGAAAGCCGCCGTTCGTCGATCTAGATCGCGAACGAGCGATGGGCGAATTAATCCGCGAGTTGATCGCAAACGGCTGGATCAACGCTGTTCACGACGTTTCTGATGGAGGAATGCTTGTGGCGATCGCGGAGATGGCTCTGGCAGGAAATCTTGGCGTCGACCTCTACAACGTCGAAGACTTCGGTGACTGGAGTGATCGCAGCAGGCTGCCCTACAACGATCAACAGGTCATCCAACGCCTCTTCAGTGAAACCCAGGGACTTTATGTTGTGACCACTCCTTTTGAATCCGATGACTTCGTGAAATTCATGAAGGATCAGAGCACTCCAATGTGCCATCTCGGGCAGGTAGGCGGGAACACAATCGCCTTCACTAACTGGTCCGACGCCGAAATCCCCCTCGCCGACCTTCGCGCGGTGCACGAGGGCTTTTTCCCGAAGATGATGGGAGCCGACGCGGCGCTCGCATGACCGCCGGCTACTCGGGGACGCCGCTCGCTAAGAAGCTGTCGCTGAAAGATGGCATGCGCGTTTGGCGAGACGGGATGCCCGAGAGAGTCGCGCACGAAATCGCGGCGGAAGAATTACAGCTCCAGCTCCTCGACGCGCCCGAGGCGCCGATCGACGCCGCGAATATCTTCGTGACCCAACGCAGCGCCCTCGAAGCAAAGCTGACCGATCTGCTGCCGCTGCTCGATCCGGCGGGGATGATCTGGGTCAGCTGGCCCAAGAAAGCGTCGAAGGTCCCGACCGACATTACGGAAGACACCATCCGCAACATCTGCCTGCCGATGGGGCTGGTCGACGTGAAGGTATGCGCCATCGACGCGACCTGGTCCGGCCTCAAGCTGGTCGTTCGGCGGCTGAATCGCGACGTTCGCCCGCAGGCGCCTAGACCGCTATGACCGGTGGCGGGGAGGAAACCGCCATGCTGAGACCCATCGCCATCGCCACCGCCGTGTCGGGCACCCTCGACATCTTCTGGGCCATGATCCTGACCATGACAGTGGGGAAGGGCGACATACCCGCCATGCTGCGCTTCGTTGCCTCCGGTCCGTTCGGCGATGCGCCGAAGGAATGGGGGGCGGGCGGAGCGGTCCTCGGTCTAGTCGTTCACTTTACCTTGATGGCGATCATGGCGACGATCTTCGTGCTGGTGGTTCGAGGCCGGCCGTCGCTGCTCGGTACGCTCTGGGGGACCGCGCTCGCCTTCGGCCTGATCACCTATTTCGTGATGAACTGGGTCGTGGTCCCACTGCGCTTCGGCACGCCCCTCCCGCCCAAGCCGCTGTCGATCGCGACCCAGCTCTTCGCGCACTTGGTGCTGGTCGGAATCCCGTTTGCGCTCATCACGGCACGGACGCTGCGCCCGCTGGCGATCGCGAGACCCGCTACCGTATAGTTGCGAACGCTTCGCATTATCACTATATTGCGAGCATGATCGTGTGCCTGTGCAACGCTATTACCGAGAAGGAAGTGCGCGAAGCCGCGCGCAAGGGTTACCGCACGCCCGAAGCCGCGTACGCTACGCTCGACTGCGAGCCGCAGTGTGGCTGCTGTCTCGATTACGCGCAGGAAATCATCGACGAAGAGCGACCCAAACGCCCTCACCTTCGTGCCGTCGCCTGACTTGACGCTGTAACCGCTCCGGCGCATCGCGTTTGTCGGCGACGCGACGGAGGCAAAGCATGAAGGGCGACCCCAAGGTCCTCGGACTCCTGAATGAGGCGCTCAAGGAAGAACTGACAGCGATCAACCAATATTGGTTGCACTACCGCATGCTCGATAATTGGGGGATCAAGAAGCTCGCCGCGTTCGAGAAATCCGAATCTATCGACGAGATGAAGCATGCGGACCGACTGGCCGAACGCATACTGTTCCTCGACGGGCTGCCCAATTTCCAGGCTTTGGGACGCCTCCGCATCGGCGAGAATGTCGAGGAAATCCTCAAGGCCGATATGGAAGCCGAGCACCAGGGGGCCAAGCTATACCGCGACGTCATCGCGCTCGCCGAAAAGGTGCGCGACTATGTGACACGCGACCTTGCCCGCGAGATCCTCGCCGACGAGGAAGGCCACATCGACTTCCTTGAGACTCAGTTTGAGATGATCGCCCGGATGGGGCTGCAGAACTACATCCAGCTCCAGTCCGAGCCGGCCGAAGTAGCTTAAATCCGCCCGAAACTCTGGTTGTTTGCCTTGCGGCCGAACCCGGTCGGGCCGTTCGGGCCACGCTTCAGCAGCGGGTTGGTTTCCTGGTTGAACAGGTCGACGGTCTGAGTGAACAGTTTCCTGAGCTCGACGACTTCCGGGACAAGCTCGTCGGGGAAGCGGCGGGTCTCGACGCACAGGCGAGCCGTCTGCTCGATCAGCTCCGCGATGACGGCGAGCGGCTCCGCGCCGAGTTGGCGGGCCTCACCCTTGATAGTGTGCGCTGGCAGCACGAGCGCAACCGTATTCTGGTCGCGCATCGCCTGTTCGATCTGGCCGAGAGATTTCGCGCCGTCCTCGCGGAAATAGCTGAGAATCCGGATGAAGCCCGGCCCCAGCTCCGCGCGGTTCTTCTCGAACAGCGCCCAGTCGACGACATTCAGATTTTCGTCGCTCAATGTCTATCCCTCGCTCCCGGCAATCGCGGGCATGATTCCACAATTGAGCCAGCTAGCCCGAAAAGGGTAAAATTTGGCTTAGCGTCCCCGATCGAAGGGATTGCCGCGGCCGCGGAACTCGAGCCGAAGCGGCACGGCGCCAAGCTTTAGGTCGCGACGCATGGCGTTGAGCAAATATCGGCGATAGCTCTCCGGAAGCTCGTCGGTGCGGTTGCCGAACACCACGAAACTCGGGGGCCGAGATTTGACCTGTGTGATGTAGCGCAGCTTGATCCGCTGACCCTTGGGTGCGGGCGGCGGATTGGCATCAACCGCTCGCTCGAACCAGCGGTTGAGCTCGCCGGTTGGCACCCGGCGGCCCCAGGCCTCGCGAACCTCGATGGCGACCTTGAGGATCATGTCGATGCCCTTGCCGGTCTTGGCCGATACGGTCAGCACCGGCACGTCGCGAAGCTGGGCGAGCCCCTCGTCCAGCGCGGCCTTGATGCCGTTGAACAAGGATGAGGCGTTCTCCGCGATGTCCCATTTGTTCACCGCAATGATCAGGCCGCGGCCCTCCTCGATGACCTGGCTCGCGATGCGGAGGTCCTGGGATTCCAGGCCTCGCGTGGCGTCAAGCAGCAGGACGACCACCTCCGAGAAATCGATGGCGCGCTTGGTGTCGGCGGCGGACAGGCGCTCGAGCTTGTCCTCGACTTTGGCGCGTTTCCTCAAGCCCGCCGTGTCGACTAGGCGCACCGGGTGCCCGTCCCACTCCCAGTCGATGCTGATCGAATCGCGGGTGATGCCGGCCTCCGGGCCCGTAATCATCCGGTCTTCGCCGATCATTTTATTGACGAGCGTCGACTTGCCCGCGTTGGGCCGGCCGACGACAGCGAGCTTGAGCGGCGCGTTGCGCTCGTCGACTTCTTCATCGGCTTCTAAATGCTCATGCTCGACATGCGGGCGGATCGCCTCGAACAGGTCGGCGACGCCCTCGCCATGCTCGGCGCTGATCGCGATCGGCTCGCCGAGACCGAGGCTGAAGGCTTCGAGGATACCGTTTTCGGACGCGCGGCCTTCCGCCTTGTTGGCGACCAAGATCACCGGCGTGCTCTCGGCTCGAAGCCAGCGGCCGATTTCCTCGTCGAGCGGAGTCAGGCCATCGCGCGCATCGACGAGGAACAGCGCCGCATCGGCGTCACGCACCGCCGCTTCGGTCTGAGCGCGCATTCGACCGGGAAGCGACTGCGGGTCTTCGTCCTCGAAACCGGCGGTGTCGATGACCCGGAACTCGAGGCCGAGCAGCCTAGCTTCACCCTCGCGGCGATCGCGGGTGACGCCCGGACGATCATCGACGAGCGCCAGGCGCCTACCGACAAGCCGGTTGAACAGCGTCGATTTGCCGACATTGGGCCGGCCGACGATTGCGACTGTGGGGACGGACATGGTGGCGCCGCCCTAGCAGCGCTTCCCCTTAGCGGTAAGCCGTCAGGCGACCGGAGTCGTCGTAGATGTAGAGCGTAGAGTTCGCGACGATCGGCGATAGGCTGATGCCGGCGCCGACATTGGTCTGGCTCTGAAACGACCCCGTGACCGGATCGACGTTGACCAGCACGCCGTTCGAGCCGGTGACGATCAGACGGCCGCCGGCGAGCACTGGGCCGGAATAATCGATCTCGCCCTTCTTCGACTTCGCCTTCTCGAACTGCGGCAACTGGTTGATCCAGCGAATGTGCCCGTTCTGGCGATAGACGCAGAGCAACTTGGCATCGTCGGTAACGACGAAGATCCAGTCGCCGGCGACCCATGGCGTCGAGATGCCGGCAATGTTGAGCTCCCACAAGCGCTGGCCGGTCGTGATTTCGAGCGCGACCATGCGGCCGCCCTGGCCGATTGCGATCACCTGGCCGCGGTCGATCACCGGATCGGCGTCGATATCCGAGAGCGACGATACGCTGGTCCGGATGCTGGTGCGCTGGAGCGCGTCCTGCCACACCATGCGCCCGTTCTCGTAGCGATAGGCGTTGAGCTCGCCCGACGAGAAGCCAGAGACGACGGTGCCTTGGCCGATGGCCGGGGATGCCGTTCCGAACACCCCTGCAATTTCGAGGCTCGCGGCCTGCGACCAGTTGGTCGAGCCATCGGCTTCCTTGAGCGAATAGATCTGGTTGTCCTGGCTCATCACGTAGACGGCACCGTTGGAAACGCTCGGAGCGCCGCGCAGCGGTCCGCCCGGGCGAACCTTCCAGGTAATGCCACCGTTGCGAGCGTCGAGGGCCGTCACGTAGCCAAGGCCGTTCGTGGCGTAGATGACGCCATTGTCGAAGGCCACACCGCCGCCATAGAGCGACGCCTCATTACCACGATCGCTGGGAGTCGCCGTCTCCCACGCCCTTGCGCCCGATTGCGCATCGAACGCCCGGACAACGCCGAGGGTGTCGATCGTAAAGACCCGGCCACCGCCTACGACAGGCTCCGAGGCAAGGCGCGCCGTCAGGCTGCTGCCCCGGCCTGCCTGCTCATGAAATGCCACGCCGAGCGCAGTACCAAGAGCGACCTGGCCAACCGACTTGGAAGCGTTGCCGCCAGACTGAGTCCACTCGGTGTTCGCCGTGGCGTCGGGCAGGGTCATCGGAATGGCCGCGGTTTCGGGATCGACCTCGACATCGCCCTCCGCCGCGAGGACCGGAATGCGTTCGCCGAGAACTGGGGTTTTCGCCTTGCCGCCACGGTGCAGGATGCTGCAGCCGCTCGCCGCAAACGCCGCGCCAATCATCATTGCAACTCGAAGAGTTCTCAATTTGCTCATCATCGATCCTACTGGGCGGCCGGAGGCATAATGTTGCTGACGTCGACCCCGAGCGAACTCGCCATCTGGATGGCTCGGCCGCGGGTCGTGTCGGGGACAGTGTCATCGCGCGCGATCGCGGCAAACAGGCGGCCCGCTTCCGCGGTCTTGCCCAGCTTTACCTCCGCCATCGCGGTCAGTTCGCCCGCGCTTCCGAACCAGGGGGCACCCGGCTTGGCCAAAGGCTCCAGCCGCGAAATTACGTCGGCGGGCTTGAGGCCGTCAAATTCGAGTGCGGTCTGGCGGATCAGCGCGAGGTCACGGAACGGCTTGGGGAGGCTGCTGTCCCCCGCCATGTCCTTGAACTTGGCGAGCGCCAGCTTCTGATCGCCCCGCTCGAGCGCGACTGCGGCGCGGCCGAAGCCCGCCGCGGCACGGACCGCCTTCGAATGAGCATCGGACAATTTGTCTAGCCGGGCCGGAGCGGTTTGCATCTGGCCCTTCGAAATGTCGGTGAAGACCTGGGCGATCTGCTCGACCGCCTCATCGTTCTTCTGCTTCTGGTAGTTCTGCCAGTAAATGTAACCGCCGCTCGCGGCGAGAAACAGAAACACCGCAGCGATGATCCAGTTGAGGTTCTTCTTGACCAGGTCCTGCAACTGGTCGCGTCGAAGATTCTCGTCGACCTCGCGGACGAAGGTTTCGGTAATGTCGGGGGGCTGCGCCAAAGACGTCTCTCAGATTCTTTCGTCGGGGAAAACCTTTGCCGATCGCTCCCTTCCCCACCCATCCTGAATGGAAGCTGGCGGCGCTTCGTCTAGCGGCAACGGCCGGAAAGGCAAAGCGTGTTTAGGATTTAGGCCGATAGGTCTGGTCGGCCGTCGGGAATGCGCGGGAACGAACCTCGGAAGCATAGGCGGCGGCCGCCTGGCCAATCTCCGAAGCGAGATCGGCGTAACGCTTCACGAACCGTGGCGTGCGCTCGAACAGACCCAGCAGGTCCTCGGTGACGAGGACTTGGCCGTCGCATTCGGCAGAGGCGCCGATACCGATGATTGGCGCCGACACGCTCCGGGCGACATCGGTCGCAATCTGCTCGAGTACGCCTTCGACCACGATGCAGAACGCACCAGCCTGATCGACGGCGCGGGCATCTGCGGCAATCTTGCTGGCTTCGGCTCCCTCCCGCCCGCGGGCGCCATAGCCACCAAGAACGTTCACTGCCTGGGGAGTTAGGCCGACGTGTCCGATGACCGGGATTCCGCGATGCGCCAAGAACTCGATCGTCGGTGCCATAGCCTCGCCGCCCTCGAGCTTCACGGCCGCGCAGCCCGTTTCCTTCATAATCCGAGACGCCGACGCGAAGGCCTGCTCGGGCGAGGCCTCATAGCTGCCAAACGGCATGTCGACGGCGACCAGCGCATGCCAGCTGCCGCGCACCACGGCCGCCCCGTGCGCGCACATCATCTCCATCGTCACGGGAATCGTCGAGGGAAGCCCGTAGATGACCTGGCCAAGGCTGTCGCCAACCAGCAGCATGTCGCAGTGTGGATCGAGCAGCTGCGCCATCCGCATCGTGTAGGCGGTCAGCATGACGATTGGCGTCTCGGTCCGGCCATCGACCTTCCTGCCTCGGATAGACGGCGCGGTCGTCCGCTTTCCCGGAACAGGTGACGGGGTCGCCCGGCTGGTCGAGGTATCGATGGTGAAGGTCGACATGGCGCGGCTTCTAGCGCCGATGCTGCTCCGCAGCAAAACCCGCAACAAGCACAGCTAGCCGACAATGCGTCCAGTTAACGGGAGACCATCCCTATCCGCGCGTTCCTTCATTTTCCAACATAAGGAGGAACTCTTCATGAAGACGTCCACGATGCTCGTAACTGCCGCCGCAATTGCGTTCGGCGGCGGCGCTGCGCTGGCGCAAACCGCAACTCCGTCCGCCACGCCTTCGGGCACGACGCCGGCTACCCCATCTACGGGAGCAACGCCGGCTGAACCGGCCGATCCTGCCGCGGACACCGCCGCCACACCAGCCACGCCCGCCAACGCCGCAACTGCTGCAACGCCCGGCAATGATCAGGCTGCCACGAAGGACGCCAAGAAAGCGCAGAAGGCTAAGAAAGCCAAGTCGTCTGACGGCGCCACCGTCGCGACCCCAGGGGCAGAACCGAAATAATTAAGGGGAAGCTGGCTCGGCGCGTCAGGCTTCGTCTTGGCCGTTGCCGAGCCGCTGCTCCCATCCTGCGCCTTCCGCCAGCGAAATAGAATCAAGCACTGCGGTGCTTTGATCGCGAAGGATCGCGAACGCGCGGCGAATGGCGCAGGTCGCCTCGTCCTGGCAATCGCCGCACGGCGCGTAATAATTGACGCTCGCGCAGGACACGAGCGCAATCGGACCCTCCATCGATCGGACAACCTCGCCGAACGAAATGGCTTCGGCTTCCCGCGTCAGCTGGTAGCCGCCCTTGGGGCCGCGCGCGCTCTTTACCAGTCCCGCCTTCTTCAGGTCGAGCATGATGAGCTCGAGATATTTTGGAGGAACGCGTTGCGTTTCGGCAATGCGCGCCAACTGGACTGGCGCCCCGCCCTGTTCCTCAGCGAGAAACAGCAGGGACCGCAACGCATAACGAGTCTTCTGCGCGATCATTCGAACACAGCATTACCGACGCGCGAGCGATCCGCAAAGGCGGTGGGCAGCATGTAATGAACATCTCTTAATTCCTCCGACAGCGGACGGAGAAGCTCGCACGGGTAGGTCGCCGGCCAGCGTGGTTAGCCAACCCCGCTTGTGGAGACCTTAAAATGAAACGCTTGCTTGCTGCTCTCGCGGTTGCCGGCCTGATCGCCAGCCCCGCCCTCGCCACGACCAAAGGCGCCGATACCCAGACCCAGGCTCCGACCAAGGGCAAGGATGCCAAGGCCGCCAAGAAGGCCGCCAAGGCCGCCGCAAAGGCGAACAAGGCTGCTCCGAGCACTTCGAAGTCTTCCAACTAAACCTTCAGGCTTCGAAGGCCCGCCCGGCGCGCGATAGTTCCCCCGTCGCGCCGGGCGGACTTTTATCAGCGGCCTGATGAACCCGATTTAACATGCGATCCAGCGGGCTGAGAGCGGCGCCCACCTATTCGGCACGCTCGCCGGCACGGCGCCGGCATCCCAAGGAGGTATAGATGAAGAATGTACTTGCGTCTGTTGCGGCCCTCAGCCTGATCGCCAGCCCGGCGCTCGCCGCGACGAAGTCGGCCACCGCGTCGACGAAAACGGTCACTACCAAGTCTGGCAACACGAAGGCCACGACGACGGTTTCGACCAAGGGCAATACGACCACCGCCAAGACGACCATGACCAAGGCGCCGAAGGGCCATGCCAAGGCCAAGGGCCACGCCAAGGCCAAGCATCACGCGAAAAAGGCCACAAAGTCGGCTTCGAAGACCGCGTCGAAGGCCGCCAAGCCAGCGGCCAAGAAGGGCTAACCTTCACCAGGTTACCGCGCGGCGCGAGTTCCCACGACTCCCCTCCCCTCCCGCGCCGCGCGGAACCCATCGTTGCCGCAAGTTTGGATTTGGAAGTATGGCAACAGCTGGAGAGCGTATGGGCCGTAAAATCCTGCTCGTTGAAGACGACCGCGAAACCGCAGCCTATCTGAGCAAGGGGCTGGGGCAGGAAGGTCATAGCGTCGAGCTGGCGACCAACGGCCAGGACGGCCTGTTCAGGGCCACCGATGGCAGCTTCGACCTGATCGTGCTCGACCGGATGCTGCCAGTGCTGGACGGAATATCGGTCCTGAAGGCGCTTCGCGCTGCTCAGATCGACACGCCGGTGCTGGTGCTCTCGGCTCTCGCCTCGGTCGGCGACCGGATCGAAGGGCTTGAGTCCGGATCCGACGATTATCTCGTCAAACCCTTTTCCTTCGCCGAGCTGCTCGCGCGCGTGAACGCGCTGCTGAGAAGGCGCGAAGCCCGCGTCGACCCGGCCGATCATCGGATCGCCGTCGGCGACCTGGAAATCGATCCGTTGTCGCGGTCGGTGCGCCGCGGCGGCAAGAAGATCGAATTGAAACCCCGCGAATATCTGTTGCTCGAATATTTCGCGCGCAACGAAGGCCGGGTGGTCACCCGCACCATGCTGCTCGAACAGGTGTGGGATTATCACTTCGACCCGGGCACCAACGTCATCGACGTCCACGTCAGCCGTCTAAGGCGGAAGCTCGAGGACGGCTTTGAAAAGCCGCTGCTCCATACCGTTCGCGGCGCCGGCTACATGCTGGCCGCCTAGGCCTTGCCGACCACCCTTCGGATCGCGCTGCTCGCCGGAGTCCTCGCCCTTGTTTCGAACCTGATTGTCCTCGGGTTCATCCAATTGCGAACCCACGACGAAGCGATTTCCGAGCAACGCCGCCAGGTGGTCGAGCAAGGCACCGTGCTTGCCGACGTCTATCGAACCGGCGGGATGCCGGCGCTTGTCGACGGGATCAACGACACCGTCACTTACGGCGACCCGCAGAGCGCCGTCGCGCTGTTCGATGGCAAGGGCAAGCTATTGCTCGGCAACCTCGCGGCGATGCCGACCACGCGCGGCCCGGTCCGCGAGGGTTATCAGAGCGCCCTCCTCCGCCTGGAGCATGCCCCTCCGCACGAAGCAGCCATCGTCGCCCATCGCCTGCCGCATGGAGAATGGCTGATCAGCGGACGCACGGTCGGCTACGGCCTTGCCTTGCGGGAAACCTTGGAACGCTCGTTGTTGATCGCGCTGATCGTGGCCATCCTGCTCGGCCTGATTTGCGGAATCATCCTCGCCCAGTTCGTCGGGCGGCGTGTCGGCAAGATCGTGGCTGTCACCGACCAGATCACCGGCCACGATTTGACACGCCGGATCCCGGTCTCGCGCGGCGGCGACGCGTTCGAGCGGCTCGGGCGGCAGATCAACGAGATGCTCGACCGCATCGGCGGGCTGATGGACGAGCTTCGGATGGTGACCGATTCGCTGGCGCACGACCTGCGCTCACCCGTTAGCCGGCTGCGCTCCGCCGCCCATGCCGCCGCCGAGGCAAGCGACCCGGCCGAGCGCGACCAGCAATTGACAAGCGTCGTCGCGCAGGCGGACTCGCTAATGCGCATCCTGACCACCGCACTGGAAATCAGCCGGTCGGAAGCATTCACCAGCCGCAGCCAGTTCAGCCGGTTCGACGTCGGCAAACTCGGCGGCGAGCTCAGCGAAATGTACGAACCGGTCGCCGAAGAGGCCGGCGCAGCCCTTCGCTTCCACCAACCGCAACAGCCGGCGGAACTGTTCGGGCACCGCCAGTTGATCGCGCAGGCGATCAGCAACCTCGTCGAAAATGCCATTCGTTACGGCGCGACTGGCGAGACGATTGACGTCACTGTTGGTGAAGATGGACGGCGCTTGACGGTAAGCGTCGCCGATCATGGTCCCGGCATTCCGGAAGAACGGCATGACGAAGCGCTCCGCCGCTTCGGACGGCTTGACTCTAGCCGGTCGAACGAGGGGGCTGGACTCGGTCTCGCGCTGGTTCGTGCGATCGCTCATCTTCACGATGGCGAGCTGGTGCTGGAAGATAACAAACCCGGCCTAATTGCCGTGCTTCGGTTGCCCCTGCGCGGGCCCTAGAACGGCGTCTGGTGCGTTCTATGTCGCCTAGAGGTAAGGAGCCCCGCGATGACGGACCAGCTCGAAGCAACTGACGTAAGGCCGGATCAGAGCCCGCAGCCGGACAAGTTCCAGACGGTCAATCCTGCAACGGGCGAACCAGGCCGTTCCTTTGGTAGGCACAGCGCCGAAGAGGCTCATGCGGCTGCAGCGGCAGCGCGCACCGAACAATTGAACTGGCGCCGCCGGTCGTTCGAGGAGCGCGCCCAAGTCGTGCGCAAGGCGGCCGCGGTCCTGCGCGAGCGCAAGGACGAACTTGCCCGGCTGATGACCGAGGAGATGGGCAAGACGCTCGACGATGGCCGCGCCGAGGTCGAGAAATGCGCATTCAATTGCGACTGGTTTGCCGACCACGCGCATGAATATCTTGCCGACCAGCGGGTCGATATCGGCGGTCCGGAAGCGTTAGTGACCTACAACCCGCTCGGTATCGTGCTCGCGGTGATGCCGTGGAATTTCCCCTTCTGGCAGGCGTTCCGGGCGGTCGCTCCGGCGCTGTTGGCTGGCAACGGGATGCTACTGAAGCATGCGAGCAACGTGCCGGGCTGCGCGCTGGCGATCGAGGATGTGCTGGATAAGGCCGGCGTGCCGAAGGATCTATTTCGGACCCTCCTGATTCCGAGCGGCGATGTCGCTGCGCTGATCAAGGATGACAATATTGCAGCGGTCACGCTAACCGGGAGCGTCGCTGCCGGAAAAGCAGTGGCCACGGCCGCCGGATCGGTGCTCAAGAAATGTGTCCTCGAGCTTGGCGGATCCGATGCGTACGTCGTGCTTGAAGATGCCGATATCGAAGCTGCAGCCAAGGTCGCGGCGGCGGCGCGGATGGTGAATGGTGGGCAGAGCTGCATCGCAGGCAAGCGCTTCATCGTCGTTCGCCCGATCCTCGAGCAATTCGAGGCCGCGTTGGTCAAGGCAATGAGCGGCTACGAGATGGGCGATCCGCGCAATGAGGGCACGAAACTCGGCCCGATGCAGAGCGTCAAAGCCCGCGACGAAATCCACAACCAAGTCAGCGAAAGTATCCGCAACGGCGCCCGCCTCCTGCTCGGTGGCAAGGTACCCGACCGTCCCGGTGCCTGGTACCCGGCGACGGTGCTTACCAACGTCCTGCCCGGACAGTCTGCGCATGATGAAGAGGTGTTCGGGCCGGTCGCGGCAATCATCGCCGCCGAGGACGAACGCGACGCGATCCGAATCGCGAACGACAGCGAGTTCGGGCTCGGCTCGGGCGTGCTGACTGGCGATGTGGATCGTGGCCGCCGCATTGCTTCCGAGGAGCTCGATGCGGGCTTGAGTTTCGTCAACGAAAATGTCCGGTCCGACCCACGAATGCCGTTCGGCGGGGTCAAGCATTCGGGATACGGTCGCGAATGCTCAGGCTTCGGTATCCGCGAGTTCACCAACATCAAGAGCGTCCACGTCAAAGCGCTCGAATAAACGAGGCTTCGAGACTATAAGCTGCCGTCCGGTGGAGGCGCTCATGAAGGTCGTCGCGTTGGCAGGGTTGGTCACTCTCGCAATCGGAGGGATTGCGATCGCCGCGGGAGATCAAGGCACGACTGCGGCGGCATCCGACCCGTCGAAACTCTGCAAGATGGTCGCAAGCAATCAGCCAAACTCCAAGCCGTTCGAAATGTGCATGACCAAGGCTGAATGGGACGCCAAAGCCATCGCCGATGCGAAGGATGCGAACCGCATCATCTGCCACTACGAGGATGAGCCGGGCACCCGCCTCCGCAGCCGCAAGATCTGCCAGCCGGCAAGCGCCTGGAATGCACGGACCGCTGGCGACCGCGAACAGGTCGAAGGCCTGCAGATGAAGACCTGTGTCCCGGGAGCCGGCTGCTAGCCCTCGATAATTACCTTAGTGCCCATCTGTGTCAGGCCGAACAGCCGCTCGGCGAATTTCAGCGGCAGACGAACACAGCCGTGGCTGGCCGGATAGCCGGGGTTCGGCCCCGCGTGAAAAGCGATTCCTGCTGAATCATACATCTGCATGAATGGCATCGGCGCATTGTCGTACTTGCGGCTGTAGCCGAGCTTCTTCTTCATCATCACCGACCAGAAGCCGAGCGGGGTCTCGCGGCCTTTCTTGCCGGTCGAGATGGTGGCGACGCCGATCAGCTTGTCGTCGCGATAGACGTAGAAGAGCTGGGTGAGGCGATCGATCACGATCTTGGTATCGCCGGTGTCGGGGACGTCCGCGACCCAGCGGTACTGACCGGGCTTCATGTAGAGCGGTCCAAACAGAGCAACCGCGTCCTTGTGCGCCTGTGGAGCATTCCCCTGCGTCCACTTGTACGGCAGCTCGGGCGCTTCCGGCGTGACTACCGGCGGCGGTGCATGCACCACCTGCGGGGCCGTCGAACAACTTGCGAGAAGCGCAGCGCCGATGGCTGCGACGATCGAATTTCTGACTGCGCGCATTGGCGAACCCCGAACGCAATTAAGCTTGCGTAGGTGAAACAGTTCCCCGCGGGACTCGTCAATAACCCGGTAAACGGGAAGTTACTGTTAACTTTGCGAAAATTTCAGTTCCAGCTGTTGGCATCCCTCTCGAAGCCATCGCGCTGAACGCGGACGACGCAGAAGCGCTGTCCACTCGGGGCGCGCATTACCACCCAGCGTTCGAGGCGCTTGTCGACCGTCGCGCCGAGCTTCTCGAGCCGCTCGACCTCGGCGGGAATGTCGTCGGTTTCGATGTCGAGATGGATCCGGCTTTCGTGATCGACGCGCTGAATCTGGACGCTGATCTCGCTGGGTCGATCTTCGAGCATGACATAGTTGCCGCGCGTCCCGGGATGGACTGGATTGACCGGCCTCCCCAGTGCCTCAGCCCAGAATTCCGCCACGGAGCCGATGTCCTCGACGTTGCAGTCGATCAGGATGCCGTTGATGCGCGAGCGATGCATTGGCTCACTTCCTTTTGCGGTCGGTGCAGAATTGCTCGCAGATCGTGTGCCCGACGTAGCCGGCGGCGGTCGCGAACGCGCGGCCCTGCTGGTCAGGGATGCCGGTGTCGGGCTTGACGCCTTCGGTAACGATCCCGCCGTCCCACGGGCTTTCCGTCACCACCTTGAGCGCCTTCGCGCGTCCGGCTTTTAGCCGTAGATGGTCGGCAACCGACCATGAGGTGGTGAACGGCACTCGGTAGCTGCCGGGCAGGCCGTACGGCGTCCCGACGTAGGAATATTGGTAGTTCGGCGAATGCAGCCAGTCGTAGGTGCGCCGGAAGAGTGGATCGTCCTCCGCGATGAAGCCGAGGTATGGCAATTTGAGCAGCGATCCCGGCGGAACGTCCATGAAGTCGGCGTCGGTTGCGCTGACCGTCGCCGCGAAGATCGGGCCGGACGCGCCCGGCGTGCCGGAGCGCACGCCGTACTTCATGATCGCGACCTTGAGCGTTGAGGCGCGGGCGCGAAGCGCCTTCTCTCCGCTGAGCGTCGCGAGGTCGTTGAGCGCCTTCCACGCGATGACATTGTCGTAGATCGAGAAGGGCTTTTGGACATATTCGTCCTCGGCATCCTGGAAGGTTTCGTAGAGCCCGGTTGACAGGTCGCGAAGGGCGAACAGCCGAGTCCTAAGCGTCGCGATTTCGGATGCATATTTGGTGAGTACGCTGCGGTCGCCGGTTGCATCGACATAGGATTTGAGCGCGACGATCGGGGCGACCAGCTCATCCAGCTCGAGCCCGTCTTCGAGCAATGCCCCGTCAATGAAGCGACTGTGGATGCCGGCGTTCCGCGCCTGCCTGCCAAGTACGTAGCCGATCGCTTCGCGCGCCCGCGCGGGATCAGTGTCGAGCAACGCCGGGAGGCTCCACAGCAAGGCGTCCCGGTCCCAGTATGCCGCAGACACGTAGTAACGGTTGCTGCGCGAAGTGACGCCGACGAACTCCTCGGTGTCGAGTGAACGGCCCCAGGCAAAATAGGTCGTGAACAGCAGGTTGCGATTCATGACCCGGTCGAGATCGGCGCGGCCGGTAGTGCGCGTGTGCCGGCGCGCTTCCGCCGCAGCCTGGTCGATCACGCCGTCGATCCCGTAGCGGTCGATGCGCTTGTTGAGCACGCGCATGCCGTAGGCCGCGCTATATTGCTCGAGCCCGACGCCTATCAAGAAATGCATGTCGAGCGTCTGGCCTCGCGCGAGCGTCGCCTCATGCTGCGCCGTCACGCCGGGATTGCCGCCTTCGTGAAGCACGCCTTTCGAGCCGACATAGGCGAAGCCCCAGGCAAACTGGGTGTCGTCGGTCTTGTAGTTGAAGACCATCATGTCGGTGTCGATCGGCGTCGGCGACATCGTGCGCGCGCCGGTTAGCGACTCGGGCGAGTAAGTGACGCGGTTGGTCCGCGCCCAGCTCACGTCCATGCCCGGCGCGACCGTGATCGGCGCACCACCGATGTTCGTGACCTGGAAGCGGACGATCGCTGCGCGGCTGTCGGACGGGACCACATATGAGATGCTGGTTCGCACGCCGTCGGCCTCCATCATGCCGGTCGGGAGCCAGTAGTCACGCAGGCTCCAGCGAAGGCCTGCGAGTGGCTTCTTCACGCCGCCAACGTTGAGAAACGGCTTCATCAGCGGCTGGCCGAGCGCGCCGGCATATTCGATAAGCCCGCGGTAGCGCATCGAGATGACGTTGAAGTCCATCAGCGCGGCATCGCCAGCGCGGATCGACGGGAGCGACATCCAGTCGTTGCCGGTGGGGATTACATCGTCGGGTGTGAGGGTGAGCTGCGTTTCTGTCGCGGCCGCGGGTGTCGTCAGCAGCAATGCCCCAAGCACGAACAGCAACCGCCCCCTCATACTTTGCGCTACTCCCACTCGATCGTGCCCGGCGGCTTCGACGTATAGTCGTAAACCACTCGGTTAATGCCCTGCACTTCGTTGACGATGCGCGTCGCGACGCGGCTCAGAAACTCCGGCGGGAAGGGATAAACGTCGGCAGTCATGCCATCGACGCTCGTCACCGCGCGAAGCCCGCAGACATAATCGTAGGTGCGGAAATCGCCCATGACGCCGACCGTGCGGACAGGAAGAAGCACCGCGAACGCCTGCCAGATCGCGTCGTACAGGCCCGAATTACGGATTTCTTCGAGGTAGACCGCGTCGGCCTTGCGCAGGATGTCGCATTTCTCCTGCGTGACCTCGCCCGGGATACGGATTGCGAGACCCGGGCCCGGGAACGGATGCCGGCCGACGAACGCATCGGGCAGGCCAAGCTCGCGGCCAAGCTCCCGCACCTCATCCTTGAACAGCTCACGCAGCGGTTCGACCAGTTCCATGTTCATGCGCTCGGGCAAGCCACCGACATTGTGGTGGCTCTTGATCGTCACCGACGGGCCGCCGGTGAAGCTGACGCTTTCGATCACGTCCGGATAGAGCGTGCCCTGCGCAAGGAAGTCGGCGCCACCAATCTTCTTCGCTTCGGCCTCGAACACGTTGATGAATTCGGAGCCGATGAACTTACGCTTGGCCTCCGGATCTCTGACGCCTTCGAGCCCGCCAAGGAAGTCGGCGCTCGCGTCCACGTGGACGAGCGGAATGTTGTAGCTGTTGCGGAACAGCGAAACGACTTGGCTTGCCTCGCCCAGGCGCATCAGACCGTGGTCGACGAAGACGCAGGTGAGCTGATCGCCGATCGCTTCGTGGATCAGGACCGCCGCGACGGCGCTGTCGACGCCGCCACTGAGGCCACAGATCACCTTGCCCTTGCCGACTTGCTCCTGGATCTCGGCGATCTTCTGGTCGCGATAGGCGGCCATGGTCCAGTCGCCCGCGCAGCCGCAGACATGACGAACGAAATTGGCGAGCAGCTTCCCGCCGTCGGGCGTGTGCACGACCTCGGGGTGGAACATCAAACTGTAGCGGCGAGCCTCTTCGTCCGTGGCGATGGCGTAGGGCGCGCCTTCCGACCGAGCGACCACCTCAAACCCCGGCGCGAGGGTGTCGACCCGGTCGCCATGGCTCATCCAGACCTGATGTTTCTCACCGACATTCCACAGGCCATCGAACAAGGCCGACGGCGCGACGATGTCGATGAACGCCCGCCCGAACTCCTTCTGGTTCGAGGTGACGACCTTCCCGCCGAGCTGTTGGTGCAAGGTCTGCTGGCCGTAGCAGATGGCGAGAAGCGGCAGTCCGCTGTCGAACATTACCTGCGGCGCGCGCGGACTCTCGGCGTCGATGACCGAGGCCGGCCCCCCGGAGAAGATGATCCCTTTGGGGTTGAGGCGATGAAACGCCTCCGCCGCCGCGTTGAAGGGAGCAATTTCGGAATAGACGCCGGCTTCGCGCACGCGCCGAGCGATCAGCTGCGTGACCTGGCTGCCGAAGTCGATGATGAGGATGGATTCGGTGGGCTGGACCGTCATGTCGGGCGGATAGAGAGCCGCCGCACAAGAGTAAAGCGGAGGGGCCGCGCCTTACCGCACGACCCCTTCCGCTATGGCTTTGAGATCAATGGCCCTGCCAGTTGTACGAGCGGCGCCGGACGTCGATGTCGCGGATCTGGCCGCTGCGATAGACCTTGCAGGTCCAGCTGAGGTCTGCGCCGGAGCCATAGCCGTACGTACCGTAGCCGTTGCGGTTGTAGCCCTGGTAGCCGCCCCATCCGGAGCTGGCGACGCCGGAGACCTTGAAGCCGTAGCTCTTGCGCTCGACTCGGGTGATGCCCTCGACCCTGCCGAAGTTGCGGTAGCGGTTATAGCCTTGGCCACTGTAGCCCCAATTGCCATAGCCATTGCCGTAGCCACGCCCGTTCAGGCGGGCCTCGACGGCGCGGGCGCAGCGGTCGATCCCGAACTGCTGGCCGCCGTACTGATTGTAGCCGTAATTGCCGTACGGATATTGGCCGTAACGATAGCTGTTGATGATTGCGCCGATCACGCCCTCGGGGCTGTTCGGCGCGGGATAATATTGACCCGATGCGGTCGTGGGGAGCGCGACCGCCGCTCCGACCAACGCTGCGCAAATTCCGACCCTCGTGGCGTTCCCCATGGCCCATCTCCTCGCAATGGAAGCAGAGACTCGTTGCGCTTCTGTAGCGACCTACGGCTGTAACCGCGAGCAAAGAAAAAGCGCGGACGCTTTCGCGCCCGCGCTTCCTTTTGACCGTTAAGATCGATGCTTAGTAGCGGCGGTAACCGTACTGCGAATAATCGTACGGGCTGTTGTTGTACGGTGAGTAGCCGTAGCCATTGTTATAGCCGTTGTAGCCGTATGCACCCTGCGCAGGATCGACGTCGATGTCGCTGACAAAACCGCGATAGTCGACCTTGCACTTCCAGGTCAGATCGGCCTGGTTGCCGTAGCCGTAGCGGCCGCTTGAGGCGACGCCGCGGACGGTCAGGCCACCGTTCGAGCGAGGCTCGACGCGGCTAACGCCGAGGACTCGGCCGTTGGCATAACCGTAACCACCACCGTAGGCGCCATAGCCACTGTACCCGGCAAGGCGCTGCTGAACGGCGCCCATGCACTGGTTCACCGCAACCTGGCTGTTGGCGCCATAGCTATAGCCGTTGTAGCCATAGCCGCCGCCCAGCACCTGGTTCAGGACCTGGCCGACGACGTTGCCGCCGCCATAGCCATAACCCGGATAACCGTAGCCGGGGTAATATTGCGCGGACGCAGGCGCCGCAGTCATCAGCGCAGCAGCGGCAGCGCCGCCCGCAAGCAAGAACTTCAAAGCCGTCATGGCCCCTGTCTCCTCAAACTATTCACCGCGCAAAACGCACGGCACTACAGTTGGGGTCAATATCGTTACGCCGCTGCATAACGGCTGAACCGCAGGATGACCTGCGGTTCATAATCGTTAACGAAAACCCTTGGTGTTCAGGGACTTAGAAGCGCCTCTTAGGCGGCTTCGAATTCTTCCTCGGTCATCACCGGTCCGCTGTCCTGGCCCTTGGCATCGACGTCGCGATCCACGAATTCGATGACTGCGATCGGGGCGGCGTCGCTGATGCGGATGCCGGCCTTGATGATGCGGATGTAGCCGCCATTGCGGGCCGAATAGCGCTTCGCGAGAATGTCGAAGAGCTTGGTCAGCTGCGCGTCGTCCATCAGGCGAGCGTGGGCGAGACGGCGGTTCGACAGGCCTCCACGCTTCGCCAGCGTGATCAGTTTCTCGACGTACGGGCGAAGCTCCTTCGCCTTGGCCGTGGTCGTCGTAATCTGCTCGTGCTTGATGAGCGCGGCTGCCATGTTGCGGAACAGGGCCGCACGGTGGCTCGAGGTGCGCTGAAGCTTACGGCCGCCAACACGATGGCGCATAGGTCATTCCTTTCGTTCGTCGGGAGCCCGTATGAGGTAGCTCCGGCCACGCAGATCTTCTCAGGGCGCCTGCGCATTGCCCAAATGACAACGGCGAGCTCTTGGGCCCGCCGGACGTGGCCCCTCAAGCGGACAGAGCGTTGAAAGTCAAGCTTTGTCGTCCACCCAGTCGGCACGGAGGCGGCTTGCGGCCAAGAACATCAGCACCGCGGCGACCAGATAGAAAGCGGTGCAACCGACCGCGGCATAGCGCAGGGATTCGACGCCGTAGGTCGACTTCAGCGCGTCCGAAATGCGGCCCATCAAGAGCGGACCAACGCCGAGCCCGATCAGATTGTTGATGAAGAGAAAGCTGCCTGAGGCGGTTGACCGCATGCGCTGCGGAACGAGGTGCTGGACGGCTGTCACGACGGGCCCGAGCCACAGGATATTGAGCGCATTCGGAATGAGCAGCAGCGGCCAGGCAATCCAAAGGCTCGGCGCCAGCAGACCAAGCGCGAAAGTCGGCGCCGTGACCAGCCAAGCGATGGCGGGAAGCCACGCATACCAGGCGCGATCCTTGTGTCCGAACCTGTCGGCGAACCAGCCGCCGGCAAAAACTCCGGCGGTCCCTCCGAGGAGCAGCAACGACGCAAGGAAATTGCCCGCTGGAACGAGCTCCATCCCGTAGCTTCGGATCAGCACGGAGGGCACCCACAGGGCGAGCCCGTAGCCGCAGAGCGAGCTCATCGAAGAAGCGAATGCCATTAGCCAAAAGGTCGGCTTGCGCGCGATGATCGGGAAGGCCTGCGACAACGGCAGGGCGTCGACTGCAGGCGCCTGCCGCGGCAAGTCGCGAACTAGGAACTTGAGGACCGGAGCGAGTGCGATGCCGATGACGCCCATCACCAGGAACGCCGCGCGCCATCCGAACCAATGCGCGAGGTGCGCGCCGATGTAGGCACCCGCGCCGAGGCCGATCGGAACGCCAAGGGAGAAGATCGCCAGCGCTCGGGCGCGCCGCTCGGTCGGAAAGTAATCCGCGATCAGCGCGTAGGACGGGGCCACGCCGCCTGCTTCGCCGACGCCGACGCCGAGGCGGTAAAGAAACAGCTGCCCGTAACCCGTCGCGGTGCCGCACAGTGCCGTGAACGCGCTCCACACCGTAAGCGCTGCCGTGACGACACCGCTTCGGCTGGTGCGGTCCGCGAGATAGGCCAGCGGAATACCCAAAAGCGAATAAAGCATCGCAAAGGCCAGTCCTCCAACTGCGCCGAATTGCGTATCAGTGAGGTTGAGGTCAGCCTTGATCGCCGGCCCGAGGATGCCGAGGATCTGCCGGTCGAGAAAATTGAGGATATAGGCCAGTAGCAGGAGCAGGAGCACCGCGTTGGCATTGGGCCGCCGGATCGCAGTGTCGGGCTGGTTCATCGCCGCGAGGTCGCATGACGGCGGCGGAGCGGCAAGCCCCGCCGCCGCCCCGACTCAATAGCGCGCCGTCAAACGGAGGGTGACGGTGCGCGGTGCGCCGTAATAAACGGTACGGATATTGCCGACGCTGGAGAATTCCTGGGCATCGGTCTTGTAAGCCTTCTTGGTCAGATTGTAGCCGTAGAGGCCGACCGCATACTTCTTGCTAGAATCTTCCCAGACGATCCGGGCATCGTGGACCCAGTAAGCGTTCTGGAACAGGCCTTCGATCTTGGTGTCGGTGTTGGCGAAGGTGTTGTCGACGGCGAGCGCCTGGCGCGACCGGTACCGGCTCTGGCCGCCGAGCGTGATGCCGCCGGCCGAGCCGAGGTTGAACGCATACTGTGCGCCAAGGCGAAGCGTCCACTTCGGCGCAAACGCCGGCGTCTGGAACGCGCGGCTGCCTCCGAACGCGGTGAAGCGCGCATCGTCGAACGTCTTATATTTGGCGTCGAGGTAGCCAAGCTGGCCGTCGATCAGCAGCTCTTTGGTCGGCGTCCAGGCCGCTTCGAGCTCGGCGCCGCGGATGCGCATCTTTCCGGCGTTGAGCACCGACAGCTTTGGCGACGGAAGGCCGGTCACCGGATCGGTATCGAGGCCCGAAACGCGCGCCTGAAAGTCCTTGTACTCATTGTCGAAAACAGCGCCGCTCAACCGAAGCTGGTTGGCGAGGGTCGTCTTCACACCCGCTTCATAGGACCAGGTCGTCTCCGGATCATACTCGGTCGATTCCGCGGCGCTGTTGGCGCGGCCGTTGAAGCCGCCCGACTTGAAGCCCTTTGCAACGCGGGCGTAGACCATCGTCTCCGGCGTCACCTGCCAGTCAACGCTCGCCATCGGCGAAATGTCATGCCACTTCCCCTTGGGCGGAGCGAAGACATAGGTCGAATTGAACGCCGGTAGCAGCGAGAAGAAGGTGCTGGTCGTGCGCCAGTAGTCTTTCGTTTCCTTGGTGTAGCGGATGCCCGCGGACAGCCGGACCCTCGGCACGATCTCATAGCTTCCATTGGCGTAGGCCGCGTAGCTGTTGGTGTGCAACTTGTCGTCGACGGTGCGCAGGAAACCGCTGTTCAGGAAGGCCGGGCCGAGCAGGTCGTCGGCATAGGCCTCCTGATGGGAATCAACGTTTTCATGCAGGTAGTAGAGGCCTGCGACGCCGGTGAACTTGCTGCCGGTATAGGTCGCCTGGAATTCCTGGCTGAACTGGTTCTGGTCGACCCCGACGAAGACGTCGCCGACTTCATATTGGGTCGCGTCGATGTCGATGTAATCGTCGGTGTTGAGGTTGCGGTAGGCGGTGATCGACTTGAGCGTCAACGCCGGTGTGACGTCGACCGCCGCAGTGCCCGCGAAACCGTAATGCTTGAGCTTGGTCGAGTTGGGCAGGCCCGGAGTCGTCCTGCCCTTCCAGTGATAGGAGCCGGAGCCGACCGGATTGTCGACGACCAGCACACCGCCCGAGAAGGTCACCAGATTGTTGACCGGACGTCCGACATTGAGGTGCGCGTCGTCCTGCGAATAGTCGGCAGTCAGATCGACGCGCACGTTCGACGTCGGATTGAACGCGACGGCGGCGCGACCGGCGAACGTCTTCTTGTTGTTATACTCGCGGTCGTCGGCCGAATCCTCGACGAAGCCGTCGCGGCGCGAGCCGAGCAACGAAACGCCGACCGAGAAGCCGTCCGAGATCGGGCCGGACAGATCGCCTTTGGCCTCGAACTGGTCATAGCTTCCGGCGGCGATGGAGCCGTCGGCGCGAAGCGTGTTGCCGGGGCGCCGGGTCACGAACTTGATCGCGCCGCCAATCGTGTTCTTGCCATAAAGAGTGCCCTGCGGGCCACGCAGGACCTCGATGCGGTCGAGGTCGAGCAGGTCGAGCTGGCTGCCGCGGATGCGCGAATAATAAACGTCATCGACATAGACCCCAACCGCCGGGTCGAACGTCTGGAGCGCGTCCGGCTGGCCGATGCCGCGAATGAAGATGTTGGTTGCGTTGGAGGAGCCGCGGCCTTGGACGATGTTGAGGTTCGGCACTGCGCCCTGAAGGCCGGTCGTGTCCTGCGCCTGGATGCGGTCGAGAGCGCGGGCGTTGAACGCAGAGACCGACGCGGGAACGCGCTGCAGTTTTTCCTCGGTGCGACGGGCGGTGATCACAATTTGCCCGGTCGCGCTGTCCTGGCCTGAATCATTGGCCGCTGCGGCTGCCTCGGGAGCCGGAGGTTGCTGGACAGACGCCTCGGCATTCGTTTGCGCCGCGGTCTGGGCAATGACCGGAGTGGCGAAGAGCGCCGCGGCGGCAACGGTGCCGAGCATCGCGACGCGAGCAGAATGAACGCGCATGTGACTGGTCTCCCCCCTTGCCAGCGACTCTTGATCCGCCAGCCGTCAAACGAAGTCATAGTGAAAGTTGAAACAGCTTTCAACTTGCGAATAAACTCGCTAGAACGCTATCGCGACGGGATGGGGGAATCCGTGGATCAGCAGGAGCAAATCAGCCCGGCAAGCGACGGCAAGGCGCCGCGCACAGCGCGCGGCGAGCGGACGTTGCGCAAGATCCTCGATGCCGCCCGCGACGAGTTTGGTGAGCGCGGATTTTCGGACAGCTCGATCGTCGCGATCACCCAACGCGCCGGCGTCGCGCTCGGTACTTTCTATACCTATTTCGATTCCAAGGAATCGGTGTTCCAGGCGCTCGTCAGCGATATGTCGGCGCAGGTCCGCGATCATGTCGCTCCCGCCTTCGCTGACGCCACCGACGCGATCGACGGTGAGCGCCGGGCGCTCGAATCCTTTCTCGGTTTCGCGCGCACCCACCGCGACGTCTACCGCATCATCGATGAGGCGGAGTTCGTCGAGCCGGAGGCTTATCGCAGCCACTACGAAACGACGGCGACGCGTATCTCGGCGCGATTGAAGGCGGCGCGCGACAAAGGCGAGATCGCGGCTGACCTCACGGATTCCGATCTCGACATTATTTCATGGGCCATGATGGGTGCGAATGTGTTCTTGGGATTGAAATTCGAAGTCTGGTCGAGCGCCGACCCCGGCAATGTCGCCGACGTGACCAGCCGCCTGCTGCGTAAAGGCCTTTGCGAATGAACGATGTTGGGGTTGCGGCTACACGTTACGAGGACCGCTTTTTCACCGTCAAGGACGGGCTGAAGCTCCACTACCGCGACTATCCGGGTAGCGCGGACGCGCCGCCCCTGTTGTGCCTGCCTGGGCTGACCCGCAATTCCCGTGATTTTGCCGAGCTGGCGGAACGCTATTCGCCGGCCTTTCGTGTGCTGGCGCTCGAATTCCGCGGCCGCGGAATGAGCGAATATGACCCGGTCCCAGCCCGGTACATGCCGCCGACCTACGCGCAGGACGTAATCGAGCTGCTCGGCCAGCTGGCCATTCCAGAAGCGATATTCGTTGGAACATCGCTCGGCGGCCTTGTGACCATGGCCGTCGCGGTCATGCAGCCGCAGCTCATCGCCGCGTCGATCCTCAATGACGTCGGGCCGGTCATCAACGATGTCGGCGTCGACCGCATCAAGACCTATGTCGGCAGCGGCCAGCGCTTCAAGGATTGGGACGAGGCGGGCGAAACCATCGCGCGCAACACGCAGGCCTTCGACAATTACAGCCATGACGATTGGGTGAGGATGGCGAAGCGCAATTGTCGGGAGGAGAACGGGGAGATTGTGTTCGATTACGACGCCGCGATTGCGACGCCGTTCAACTCCGCTCCATCGACGCCGACCATCGATCTGTGGCCATTCTTCGCGGCGCTGGCGCAAAAACCGCTGCTGGTCGTTCGCGGCAGCCGCAGCGACCTGCTGTCAGCCGAAACGCTCGAGAAGATGCACGAGATTGCGCCAAACATGCGCTCGGCCGTGGTGGCCGGCGTCGGCCATGCGCCCGACCTCAGCGAGCCGGAAGCGTTAGCCGCGATCGATAATTTCCTGAACGATCTTGGCTAGGCAGCGCCAATCGCGACGGCAGAGGCGATGAACAAGGCCGCGGCAATGAAGCAGAATGTCAGCAGCGCCATGGTCCGCATGATCGCGCTGAACCGGCCCAGTTCATAAGACTGCTTCAAATGGCGGTACATGTGGAACGGCGGCACTAAGAACAGCAGGCTGGCGATCGTCGTCGCTCCGACCTCGACCAGCGCTCCGCCCGCAATCACTAGCATCATCATGAACGACAACGAGTATGTGACGAACACCATGTGGTCGTAGGTGTTGTACTTCCGCCGGAACGGGAACAACAGCCACATGAACGGCACAGAGATCGGGATCAGCAGCCAGCTGAATTTCGACGCCGCGTCCTGAACTTTCATCGAAACCATGTCCGGGTTTTCGCGGATGTTATTGATGAGAGGACGTAGCCATCCGGGCGTCTCGTCACCCGCGTCGGCCCGAACGAGATTGCCACTAAGCGCCATCTGGCTGTCGGCAATATCGTTCTTGCGCTTGGTGATGCGGTTATCGAGGTTGGAGACGTCTTGCTTCGCGGCGAGCGCGACCTTCCGCTTCAACTCCAGCTTGGCAAGCTCGGCCTGGTTTTCGGCGATCTCGGACTTCAGCCCCTCCTTCAGGTGCGTGCCTGCGTTTGATGAGCCCAAAGCCCCGGTGAAATTGAGCACGGCGAACATTGCGAAAACGGTGAAGAGGTAGAGTGCGACCGGCGAGATGAACCGCGCTCGTTCGCCAGCGATATAGCGCCGTGTCATGACCCCGGGCTGCCAAGCGAGCATCGGCAGGGTCCGCCAGATCTTCCCTTCGAAATTGAACAGGCCTGCTACGAAGTCCTGCAGGAAGCCTCGGACCGAGCGGTGGACATGCGCCTTTTGTCCGCAGACATGGCAATAGGAGCCCGCCAGCCGCGTTCCGCAATTGAGGCAGGCTTTCTCGTGAGTATGCCCGGTATCGGCCTCGCCCGCCCGCGGCTCGACTACTCGCGCCAGCAGCCCGCCGGTCACCGCATCGCCGATTGCGTCGAAATCGCCCATCGAACCCCCTTGCGGTCGATATTATGCTCGCTTGTGCCACCATGCTAGCCAGCAGCTATGGCGCGCATCGGCCTCCTCGGTGGATCCTTCAATCCGGCACATCGCGCGCATCGCGAAATCAGCCTTCTTGCAATGGCGGGGTTGGATCTGGACGAGGTCTGGTGGCTGGTGTCACCCGGAAATCCGCTGAAGGAAGGAGCATCGGACATGGCGCCGTTCGAGGTCCGGTTCGCGTCCGCCCAAGACCGTGCCCGACGATCGCGCATTCGGGTCAGCGATTTCGAGCGCCGCGAGGGCACACGCTACACCGTCGACACCGTCAGAAAGCTGAAGCGCCGCTTTCCCGGCGACCGCTTCATTTGGTTGCTTGGAAGCGACACCCTGCAAAATTTTCACAAATGGCGCGATTGGCGGGGGTTAGCACGCGAAGTGCCGATTGCGGTGATTCCCCGGCCCGGTTATGATTCAGCTGCCCACGCGGCACGCGCGATGGGCTGGCTGCGGGGGTTCGTCCGGCCTTCCGGCCAGGCGAAAAGATGGACGGAGTGGAGTGCACCGGCGATCTTGATGCTTCGCCTGCCGCGAGACCCCACGTCCGCAACCGCCATACGCGCGCACCTCCCCAACTGGCATAGCCGAATCTCAAAGCGCGCCCCGAACGCGCCCCATCTCGGAATGCCCCTGTCCTCCAGGAGACCACTTGACCGATCGTCCAGCTGAGACCGGCACTGCCGCGCCTCCTCCCCACGAAGACGTCGAAGAGCTCCATCGCCTTGTTCTTCAATCACTTGACGATGATCAGGCCGTCGAGGTCGTCACTATCCCCCTGTCGGGAAAATCGAACATTGCCGACTATATGGTCGTGGCTTCAGGCCGCTCGACGCGGCAAGTCGCGTCGATGGCCGTTAAGCTTGGCGACAAGATAAAAGAGCGATTTAGAAAAAGTGTTCGAATCGAGGGGCTTCCGGCTGCGGATTGGGTTCTGATCGACGCGGACGATGTAATCGTTCATATTTTCCGTCCCGAAGTAAGAAGTTTTTACAATTTGGAACGAATGTGGGCGTTTGGTGATTCTGACTCGAGCCGAGCGGCTCAGGGGTGAGGCAAATGCGGGTACCGGCAGTCATTGTCGCGCTCTTCGCGTTCCTGGCGCAACCCGCCGCTGCGGCCTCGAGCCCGAGCCTTGTCAGCCTTGAGCAGCAGCTGAATTCGATGGTTGCCGGAAGCTCAGCCGACGTCGGCATTGCGGCTCTCGACCTCAACACCGGCGAGACCGTCAGCATCAAGGGCAGCACGCCCTTCCCGATGGCAAGTACGGTCAAGGTTGCGGTCGCCGCGCTCTACCTGTCGCAGGTCGATCACGGCCGCCGCTCGCTCGATGACACGATCAGCGGACAATCCGCACGCAGCCTGATGTCGCGGATGCTGATCCACAGCGACAACCGCGCGACGGACGTCCTGATCCGCGATCTCGGCGGCCCGAGCACGATCCACGCGTGGCTGCAGCAAAACAACGTCACGGGCCTTCGCGTCGACCGCAACATTGCGCAGCTGCTCGCTGCGAAGCGCGACCTGTGGGATCATCGCGATTCCAGCACCCCGACGGCGATGGTCGATTTCCTGAAGCGCATTTACCGCGCCGAGCTGATCAAACCGGCCAGCCGCGACTACCTTCTCGACCTCATGGCCCAGTGCCAGACGGGTAAGAACCGGATGAAAGCGCTGCTCCCCGGAGTTCCGATCGAGCATAAGACGGGGACGCTCGACGGCCTGACCGATGACGTTGGCTTCATCACCATGCCGGACGGCCATCGCGTCGCGGTTGCGATCTTTGCTCGCGGCGGCAGAGACCGGCCGCGCACGATCGCCCAGGCCGCCCGCGTGATCTACGACGGCTTCACGCGCGTCCTGACCTGGCCGTTCTCGACGCCTACATCTGCCTACTCCGGCAACTAGTTGCTGCTTCACATCGTTGCGCGCGGGAAGATCGGCCGTTCTCCGGAAGCCGAGCTGGTCGAACGTTATCTGAAGCGTATCAGCTGGCCGACCAAGGTCACGGAATTGCCTGATCGCGGCGACAAGGCTCCTGAGCCAGCCATTGGCGCTGTGAGCGTCGTCCTCGATGAGCGCGGCAAGACGCTCTCCTCCACCGAACTGGCGAAGAGACTCGAAAACTGGCGCGACGGCGGCAAGCGCGAAGTCCGCTTCCTAATCGGTGCCGCCGACGGCCACGACGAGGGGCAGCGGCAGTCTGCCGACCTCCTCCTGTCGTTTGGCGCTGCGACGTGGCCGCACATGCTCGCTCGTGCGATGCTCGCCGAGCAATTGTTCAGGGCGACATCAATCCTTGCGAACCACCCCTATCATCGCGAAGGTTGAGGCATGATCCGCGCCGCGCCTTTCCTGCTGATTGCGCCGCTGCTCGCGGCGGCAAGCGCTCCGGTGCAGCCGCAGGGATCGAACCTCAACGACGCGTTGAAGCAGGCTCAAAAGGAGCAAGCTTTCGCGGAAGCAGAGACCGCGCGGCTGGAGAAGATCGCCGGCGGAGCGCGGGACGAGGCGGCTCGGCTGCAGGCCCGACAGGCCGCCGCCGCTCAGGGCATCGAAGCGGCCGAAGCCCGGATTACCGCTGCGGATGCGAACCTGCGGCTAGTCTCCGCCGCGACCGAGCTCCGCCGCGCCCAGCTTCAGCGCGAGCAGCAACCGATCGCATCGCTGCTGTCGGGTTTGGTTATGATGGGCCGTCGTCCACCGTTGCTGGCTGTCGCCGACGGCGGCGCCAGCGCCGACGAGCTTGTTCGGGTGCGGGTACTCCTCGATTCCACGCTGCCTGTAATCCGCGCACGCACCGCGACCCTTTCCGCCCAACTCTCGGAGCAGCAACGCCTTCAGGTGCAGGCCCAGCTGGCCAGCGCCGAGCTGGTGAAGAGCCGCCAGCAGCTTTTCGAACGCCGCCGACAGTTCGCGACGTTGGAGGCAAAGGCACTGCAGGCTTCGGCGTCGGCCCAAGGGCAGGCACTTGCTTCCGGAGACATCGCACTCGCCGCTGGCGAGAATGTCGGCCAGCTGAAATCAGCAGAAGCCAATAGCCGCGGAGCCTGGGCGATCGCGTCCGAGCTCGCCGCCAGCGACCCCGCTCCCGCCCGGCCGATGGTGCCCGAGGGTCAAAGCAGCGCTGTATCTTTCGCCTATATGCTCCCCGTCCGCGCCGGCGTCGACCAGGGGCTGGGGTCCATTGACGCCAATGGCGTCCGCTCCCGCGGGCTGACGCTTTCGACCGGACGCGGCGCGCCGGTCGTCGTGCCCGCCTCGGGAATGGTCAAATTCTCCGGCCCGTTCCGAAGTCATGACGGCGTCGTGATCATCGATCACGGCCGCGGCTGGATGAGCCTGCTCGTCAACGTCGCGACCACGCTCAGGGCCGGAGACCGCGTCAAGATCGGCCAGCCGCTCGGCCGGGCGCTCGGCCGTGTCGAGGTCCAGCTGTCCCAAAATGGGCGCAGAGTCTCTCCGGCTCTCATCGCAGGTTCATCTGCGGCGCTGTCAAATGGATCCAAGAGTGGCTAAACGTGTGCCTACTGCCAAACAGGACTGAGTTATGAACACGATACGCAAATTCCTGCCGCCCATCGCGCTCGTCAGCGCGCTCGCCCTGGTCCCGGTCGCAGCCACGTCATACGCGGCCGCCGACACGACCAATTACCAGGAGCTCGAGAAGTTCATGGCGGTCTATCAGCAAGTCAAGCAGCACTATGTGGTGCCGGTCGACGACCATACGCTGATGAAGGGCGCGATCGACGGCATGCTGTCCTCGCTCGACCCGCATTCGAGCTATGCCGAGGGCGCCGATTATGACGCTCTGAAGACCCTGATCGACGGCAGTTACGGCGGTCTCGGCCTGTCGGTCGGCATGGAGGACGGGACGGTCAAGGTGATCAGCCCGACCGAGGACACCCCCGCCTGGAAGGCGGGCATTAAGGCCGGCGACTACATCACCCACATCAATGGTGAGCTGATGTACGGCTTCACCCTTGACGAGGCGGTCGAGAAGATGCGCGGCAAGCCCGGCAGCCCGATCAAGCTGACCATCGTCCGCAAGGGCCGCGACAAGCCGTTCGACGTCACCATCGTCCGCGAGGAGATCAAGGTCCGCCCGGTCAAGTGGGAGGTCAAGGAAGGCATCGGCTACATCAACATCAACCAGTTCGCGAACGGCACCGGCGATGCGACCGAGGCCGCGATTACCGCGATCGACAAGGCGACCGGCGGTCATCCGCTCGGCTATATCGTCGACCTTCGCTCCAACCCGGGCGGCTCGCTCGACGAGGCGATCCAGGTTAGCGACGCCTTCCTCGACAGCGGCGAGATCGTCTCGCAGCGCGGCCGCGAGAAGGACGACATCCAGCGCTACTACGCCAAGCCCGGCGACATGGCGCACAGCCTTCCGGTCATCGTCCTGACCGACGTCGGCAGTGCCTCAGCGTCCGAGATCGTTGCCGGCGCGCTTCAGGACCATCGCCGTGCCCTCGTCATGGGCGAGCGCTCGTTCGGCAAGGGCTCTGTCCAGTCGATCGCTATGCTGGGCGACCGCACCGCGCTTCGCCTGACCACGGCCCGTTACTACACGCCGTCGGGTCACTCGGTGCAGGAAGGCGGCATCGATCCGGATATCACCGTCCCGCAGTTGTCGGACGCCGACTACAAGGACCGTCCGGTGACCCGCGAAGCCGACCTTCGCCGCCACCTGCTCAACCAGGCCAAGGTCGACGACAAATTGCTCGAGAGCGACAACACGACCGACCCACGCTTCAAGGCGACGGCGGACGAGCTCAAGAAGAAGGGGATCGACGACTTCCAGCTTACGTACGCGATCAGCACGCTGAAGCGGATCGCTGGACCGCAAGTACCAACCACGACGATCGCGAAGAAGGGCCAGTAAGCCGCCTATGGCTGAGGCCGTCGCGAGCGCGCCTGTCCAGCCTTCGCCGCTGACCCGCTTGGGGGCGGCGCGGCTGATCGCTTTGCTGCTTCCGGCAGCACTTCTCGCCGGGGCGTTCGGCTCGCAATATTTCGGCCGCCTCTATCCGTGCGAAATGTGCTGGTGGCAGCGCTACGCGCACATGGTAGCGATCGTCCCCGCCCTGCTTGCAATCAGCCTAGCGGTGGACACCCGCCGCTCGCGCCTGTTCGTTCTGCTCGCCGCGCTGGCAATCGCGGTTTCGGGCGCGATCGCGGTCTATCACGCCGGCGTCGAGCTCAAGATCTTCGAGGGCTTCACGACGTGCACGTCGACGGCGGCTGCTGGTGGATCGACCGCCGAGATGCTGCGCAAGATCACGGCCGCGCCGCTGATCCGGTGCGACCAAGTCCAATGGTCGTTCCTGGGCGTTTCTCTCGCCGGGTGGAACGCAATCATCTCGCTTGGCGGAGCGGCGCTGATTGCTTTCCTGGCGCTCAGGGAGCGGTCCCGGTGAAGCCCTGGCGTCCCGGCGAGCGGCGCGCCGATACGAAATCCATGATCCGCGTCGACCAGGCCGGCGAATATGGCGCCACTCGGATCTACGCCGGCCAGCTGGCCGTGCTTCGCCCGAATTGCCCCGAAGCCAAGCTGATCGCGCGCATGGCGGCGCAGGAAGAACGACACCTGAAGCGCTTCAATGACCTTATGGCGCATCGCCGCGGCCGGCCGACAATGCTCCAGCCATTCTGGAACGTGGCCGGTTTCGCGCTGGGCGCGGCAACGGCGCTGATGTCGGAGAAAGCCGCTCTTGCCTGCACCGATGCCGTCGAAACTGAAATAGACCGCCACTATCAGCAGCAATTGGACGATTTGGGCGAGGATGACCCCGAATTGGCGGCGGATATTGCGGAATTCCGGGCCGAAGAGCTCGAGCATCGCGATACTGCTCGCGAAGCAGGGGCTGCCGAGGCTATTGGCTATCCTCTGCTGACTGCGGCGATCCGTGCCGGTTGCAGGGTTGCAATCGGGCTGTCGAAGCGCATTTGAGGAACATTACAGCGGGTTCGCCCGCTGATGCGACGAAAAGGAAGCTGTTGTTATGACCAAGCTGATCCTCGCCACGATGGGCACTGCCGGCCTTCTTTCTGGGCTGACCGCGTTTGCCCAGCCTGCCGTCGCTCAGTCGGCTACCACGTCGCAGGGCGAAACGGTCGTCTTCGGCAACGACCCGTGCCCTCGTGATTCGAGCGGCGCCATCGTCGTGTGCCGGCGCGTACCGGAAAGCATGCGCTACCGCATGCCGGAATCGTACCGGCCTCAGGGCGCTCGCCAGGAAGGCCAGTCATGGGGCCAGAAGTCGAAGACCCTTATGACCGTCGGCGCAACCGGCCCGGGCAGCTGCTCGGCGGTTGGCCCGGGCGGTCATACCGGCTGCCTGGTTCAGGAAATCAACCAGGCCAAGCAGGAATCGCGCGAGGCAGCCGACCAGGCCACCGCCCCGCAGTAATCCGCCGTTTGCATAATATTGCTTGCGGCCCGGCCGCGCGCCGTTAGCCATCGTCGCCGGCTGACGGGGAGAGTGGATTGACTGCAGCGCAACTGGCGGCGTCCGATGCCGGCCCCGCATCGGACGATAGCTTTCTCGGCCACCCCAAGGGCCTCGCCTATCTCGCCTTCACCGAAGCCTGGGAACGCTTCTCCTATTACGGAATGAGCGCGCTTCTGGTGCTCTACATGGTCAACCAGCTGTTGCTGCCCGGCCATGTCGAGCATGTTGCCGGCTTCGCCACTTTCCGGGCCACGATCGAAGGGACGTTTGGTCCGCTCTCAACGCAGGCCCTCGCCTCACAGGTTTTTGGGCTCTACTCGGGCTTCGTCTATTTCACGCCGGTCATCGGCGGTTGGCTCGGCGACCGGATCGGCCAGCGCGCAGCCGTCGTGCTTGGTGGCCTGTCGATGAGTGGCGGGCACCTGGCCATGGCGTTCGACCAGAGCTTCCTGCTCGCTTTGCTGCTGCTCATCATCGGCTCGGGGCTGCTCAAGGGAAACATTTCGGCGCAGGTGGGCGGCTTGTACCCGGTCGAGGATGAGGAGCGCCGCTCGCGCGGCTTCGCCATCTTCAGCACGGCGATCAACTTCGGCGCGGTCGTCGGCCCACTGTTCTGCGGCTACCTTGGCGAGCGCTACGGTTGGCACCTCGGCTTCGGTGCCGCGGCTTTGTTCATGCTCTGCGGAGTTGCGACCTATCTCAGCGGCTACCGTCACCTGCCCGTCCGGATTGCCCGGCAAGAGCAGTCGGCCGAGGCGATGACCGCGCAAGACTGGAAGATCGTGCTCGTCCTGCTGGGTGCAATGGTCATCACCATCTTTCCGCACATCGCTTACTACCAGCTGTCCAACGTCCTGCCGGTGTGGCTGGAAGAGCATGGCAACATGAGCGCCGGAGGCTTCCAGGTTCCAATTCCCTGGTTCCAGTCGATCGACCCCCTCTTCAGCATCCTTTGCGTGCCCTTGCTGTTCCGGCTTTGGCAGTGGCAAGGCCGCGGGCAGGGCGAGCCGTCCGAGCTTCGGAAGATTGGCGCAGGAGCGTTCATCTGCGGCGGCGCGAATCTGATCCTGGTCGCAGCTATCCTTGCCTTTGGCTCGGGCGAGGTCCCGTGGATTTGGCCGTTCCTGTTCTGCGCGGTCCAGGGTGTGGGCTTCATGTACTTCTGGCCGCCATTCCTTTCGCTCATGTCGCGCGCGTCGCCGCCTGCGATCAACGCGACGATGATGGGCGGCGCCTTCCTCGTCCTGTTTGTCGCCAACAACCTGCTCGGCTGGATCGGAACCTTCTACGAGCAGCTTGGACCCCTCGCCTTTTGGGGTTTGCACGCTGCCATCGGTGGAACCGGAGGGGTTCTCGCGTTTCTTTACAGTCGCACGGCCGGCCGATTGCTCGAACCCGAGCCGGCATCGCCGTCAACGCGCTAGGAATCTCCCATGTCCATCGCCGACGCCACGCCCGATTACGAACAAGGCACGCACGACGACCGCGCCTTCCTTGGCCATCCGAAGGGCTTGGGCTTCCTAGGCTTCACCGAGGGCTGCGAGCGCTTTTCATATTACTCCATGCAGACGCTGCTCGTGCTCTACATGGTCAATTACCTGCTTAAGCCCGGCCGCATGGAGCACGTCATCGGCCTCGAGTGGCTGCAGACGCATGTCTACCATGGCATCTCCGGCCAGCCACTCGCGTCGGCGATCTTCGGCACCTACACATCGCTCGTCTACGGAACGCCGATCATCGGCGGCATCGTCGCCGACAAATGGCTGGGTCGTGACAAGACGCTGATCCTAGGCGGCGTGCTGATGGCTATCGGTCACTTCCTGATGGCGATCGAGCCGGCCTTCATCTTCGCGTTGATTTGCCTGCTACTCGGCGTTGGCGCCTTCAAGGGCAACATCGCGACGCAGGTCGGCTCACTCTACGGCCCGAACGACCTTCGCCGCGCGATGGCGTTCCAGATCTTCTACATCTTCATCAACGTCAGCGTGATCATAGCTCCCCTGATTTCCGGAACGCTCGGCCAGAAAGTCGGCTGGCATTACGGCTTCGGCTGCGCCGGCATCGTGATGGTGTTGGGCCTCATCATCTACATGTTGGGCCGACCTCACCTCGCGCCGGAACAGGCTGCCGCATCAAACCGCGAGCCGGCCCCGCAGGAGCCCCTGACACGCAACGACTGGATCTGCGTTACCTACCTGATCCTCCTGATTCCGGTGCTGGCCGTATCGCTGCTGACCAACCAGCAGATCTTCAACGCCTACCTTACCTGGGGCGACCAGCACTTCGACCTGACCCTGCTCAACAATACGAGCAGCTGGCTGATTACCGTCGACGCGGCGGTCAGCTTCACCATGCTCGTCGGTGTGGCGGCGTTCTGGAAATGGTGGAGCCTCCACCATCGGGAGCCCGACGAAATCGGCAAGATGATCATCGGCAGCGTCTTCACGGTCGCCGGCGGACTATGCCTGTTCATGGCCGCGCTGACCCAGCCGCATGGCGGCAAGATAAGCTTGCTCTGGCCGATGATGTTCGAGCTCTGCAACAGCATCGGCTTCGCACACGTACTGCCGGTCAGCCTGGCGCTCTTTTCGAAGATAGCGCCCAGGCAGATCACATCGACCGTGATCGGCCTCTATTATTTCAGCTTTTTCATCGCGAACGCGGTAGTCGGCTATGTCGGAGGCCTCTATTCGAGCCTGCCGACGACCACCTTCTGGCTGATCCACGTCGCCAGCGCCGCGTTCGGGCTGGTCGCCTTCATCATCTTCAAGGTCGTGATCGGCCACCGAATGCAGGGCACGCCCGAGGACCAGGCGAAAGCGCTCGGCTAGAGGCTGACCTCCGCAACCTTTTCCTTCATTCCGGTTTCCGGCTTGCGGCCGAGTAGCTTGTTGAAGGCCGGCTTGATGAAGCCGCCGAGGTCGCTGAGCCAGATCTTCGCGTCCTCGACGTCAAACCGGACGAGCGCGAGCTTGGGGTCATCCTTGCCCTCGTACCATTCCGCGACGATCGGATTCCACAGCCGTTCGACGGTCGCCTGATCATGGTCGATGCTGAGCGTTCCGCGAAGGCTCGCGAAGACGTCGTTGCCCTTCGACGAATAAGCGGCGATGCCTCTGTTCGACCGACCCATGGCGCGGGTGAAGTCGTGGTCCTTGGCGGTGAAGATCCAGAGGATCCCGGCCTCCTTGTCCTGATCCTCGAACTGCGCCGTCATCGGCTGGGTCGCGCCGTCGCGGGCGCCCTCGATACCGAGCATGATGAACGGGCTGCTCTCCAGCGCGTCCCAGAATTTCTCTTCGATTTCGCGGTCGTCGGGCATCTATTCCTCCACTTGCTGCGTGGAAGAACGGCTGGCCAACTGAGCCCGTTCCGCGCCGATCAGGGGACGATCGGCAGATAGACGGCGCTCGCCGCACTGCCGCCGTGGAACACGCTCTGAGTCGCTTTGCGGTAGTCTTGGGCCTTCGCGTAGAAGATATTGGGCACGAAAGTCTGTGGATTACGGTCGTAAAGCGGGAACAGGCTCGACTGCACCTGGACCATGATCCGGTGCCCCGGCAGGAAGACGTGATCGACGTTGGGCAGTCCGAACTTGTAATGCTCGACCTTGCCCGATTTCAGGGCGCGCGGCCTCGCGAAACTGTCAACGTAACGGCCCCGGAATATTTCGAGCCCGATCGGCAGCTCGAACCCCGCCATGCTCGGCTTTGCACCCTGTGACGCTTCCTCGGGTGTATCGTTGGGATAGACGTCGATCAGCTTCACCGCCCAGTCGCTGTCGGTGCCGCTCGTAGCGGCGAACAGATCAACCTGCGGCGCGCCCATGATGTGCACCGCCTTGGTCAGCGGCGCGCTGGTGTAGGAGACGAGGTCGGTGCGACCCGAGACGAAGCGCTGATCGTGGACCAGCCAGCCGTGCCATTGCTCCGCGTCGCCGGAATTGATCGGGCGCGGGAGAAACGGCACCGGGTTCGCGGGATCGGAGATGTAGTCGTCGTGGCCGGCTGACGAGGGCCGATCGAAGCTCGCTCCGAACTCGCTCGTAAGGAACAACGGCGTCTGCGTTCCCATCGGCCAACGCGGGCTCTCCTGCCAGCGATTGATCCCGCTCGTGTAAGTCAAGACGGCCGGCGTACGCGGGTCGGGCGTGCCTTTCAGATAATGGTCGAGAAACGGCTTCATCCACTGCGAGCGCCACTGCGCTGAAGTGTCACCGTTGAACGTCAGCGCGCCGAGCTCATAGCCATAATGGTTGGCGCCCGAATGCCGCCACGGACCAATCACCAGGTGCAGCAGCGGCGTGCCTTCATACTTGTCCTTGAGCGCGCGATAGACCGCGGGAGCGCCGTAGCTGTCCTCCTGGTCCCACTCACCGACCTCAAGCATCGTCGGGACAGTCAGGGGGTGCGCCGCCATCCATTTGTCGACCGCCTGGAGCGACCAGAAGTCGGTGTAAGCTGGGTTCTGGAACAGCTTCTGGACGAACGGGACGTTGTCGATTTTCACGCGCGCCGCGTAATCGGCCATCGACCCCGCCTCGAGATAGCGGGTGTAATCGTCGCCGGTGCCGATCGCGATTCCTGGCCCTTCAGCCTTGGCGGTGCTTTGCGACTGCGCAAAGTCGAGGCTGCCGGTGCGGAAGGCGCCGTTGTGGAACCAGTCGTCACCCATCCAGCCGTCGACCATCGGGCTTTCCGGAACCGCCGCTTTTAATGCCGGGTGCGGATTGATCTCCGACGCCAGCGTTAGAAAGCCGAGATAGGATGAGCCGATCGTTCCAACCTTGCCGTTCGACTCCGGTACGTTTTTCACCAGCCAGTCGATCGTATCGTAGGCGTCCGTGCTCTCGTCGATGCCGGTATTGTTAAGCGGACCGACGATCGGGCGGTTCATGACGAACCGCCCCTCCGAATTGTGCATGCCGCGGATGTCCTGATAGACGCGGATGTAGCCGTCTTCGACGAACTCCTTGTCCATTACCGGCAAAATATCGACGATGCGCTGGCTCGCGGTACGGCTTGCCGATCCCTTGGCGTCGTAGGGCGTCCGCGACAGCAGTATCGGGCCGCCCGTTGTGCCCTTCTTCATGACGATGACGGTGTAGAGCTTAGTGCCGTCTCGCATTGGAACCATCTCGACGCGCTTGATGAAATCGGCCTCGGGAAGGACCGGGTCGTAGCTCGCGACAACGTCCGGAGTCATTGGCGTGACCGCTGCCGGAGGTGCTGCGGCAGCGAGGGCGAAGAGCGGGAGGATCGCGGCGGCGGCGCGCAGGGCAAAGCTGTTCATGGCGCGCGATCGTAAGTGCCGTGTTGGCGACGAGCAAGCACGCCTGAAGGTCGGCGCCGTACCAAAGAAATATTGGTGCAACATGCCGGAGATCTCGCTCGTTCAGCCCCTAATCGCCGGTGCGCGAACCCGGGAGCTGGAAATGATCGACGCGTCTGTCGTCAAGGAAGGATTGAAGCACGCGCTAGAGGCCGAACGCTCGATCGAGCCGGGCGGAAACCTGCGCGCGGCATGGGAGGCGCTGCTGAAGGACGCACGCAAGTGCACGCGCTGTGACCTCTACAAGCACGCGACGCAGACTGTGTTCGGCGAGGGTCCGCTTGACGCGACCATCATGTTCGTCGGCGAGCAACCGGGTGACCAGGAGGACATCGCAGGGCGTCCATTCGTTGGGCCGGCGGGGCAATTGTTCGACGCTGCGCTGGAGAAAGCGGGCATCGACCGGTCGACCCTATACGTCACTAATTCGGTTAAGCATTTCAAGTTCGAGCAGCGCGGCAAAAAGCGCATCCACTCCAAGCCCGGCGCGGGCGAGATCGAGGCTTGCCGCTGGTGGATCGAGCACGAACGCGAGCTGATCCGTCCGCCTGTGACGGTCGCGCTCGGCGCGACTGCTGCGAACAGCTTGTTCGGCAAGACCATGACGATCAGTCGTAGTCGCGGCGTTCCAATGAAGCTCGCCGACGGCAGCGAATGCTGGATCACCGTCCATCCAAGCTTCCTTCTCCGCATCCCTGAAGAGGAGCGGAAGCTCGAGGAAAAGAAGCTCTTCCTCCGCGATCTCAAGCGCATCAAGGCACGGGCGGAAGAACTCGCCCGCTAGAACTTGTAGCCGACCGTCGCCTTGACCGTCCGCGGGGCGCCCGGAGCGATATTGTTGTCGCTGTTGGCAGTCGGGAAATAGTGCGCGCCGAGGATGTTCTCGACATTCACTTGACCTTCAAGTCCGCGCGGTAGCTTGTAGTAAAGCGCGCCGTCGAGACGGGCATAGGCGGGCAGCTTCACCGCATTGCTGATCGTCGAATAGGATTTGGACCGGGCGATAAGGCCGAGCCCGACGCCGAGCTGCTTTGTCACATCGTAGCGATTCCACAGCGAGAAGCTGTGCCGAGGCACGAGCGGTACCTCGCATTTCTGGGTCGCCAGGTTGCACGCAGTCGTCGTCTCGGTGAGCTTCGCCTTCTGATACGTATACCCGCCCGAGATTAGCCACCGGCTGGTGACGCTCCGTTCCAGCCCCAACTCGATCCCGCGGCTGCGCTGCTTACCGGTGAGCACGGTCCGTGCGGGATTGTTCGGATCAGTCGCTCGGGTGTTCGTACGGTCAAGCTGGTAGACCGCCGCGGTCGCCAGCAGGCCGTGCATCGGCTCCCACTTCGCCCCGACTTCATAATTGTCGAAACGTTCGGGCTTCAGGCCTTCGCTGACATTGGTGAGGCCGCTGAACTGGTCGCCCGATTGCGGCAAGTATGACCGGCTGTAGCTGGAGTAGAAGGAGAGGTGATCGCTCGGCTTCAGGAGGGCGCCGAGGCGCGGCGACCATAAGCCATCGCGGCGTTCGAATCGGCCGCCCAAGGGAGCCGCGCGCAAGTCGTTGACGTCGATCTTGAAACTGTCGAAGCGGACGCCAGCGACGAGCTCCAGCCAGGCGGCGGGACGCAGCTGCTCCTGGATGTAGGCCGCGGCGACGGTCGCCTTCACCTTGTTGTTCGCGTCGCTCAGCAACGGCGCAAAGGTCGCGCCAGTGTCGCGGGTCGGGTCGCCGACCGGCACGAATTGAGCGCCGCCGGCGAAGCTCGCGGTGTTGCGGTAGTTGCGCGACTTCTCGCTGCCGACCTCGAAGCCGACGAGCAACGTCTGGTCGATTCCGCCGAGATGGTTCTCCCAAATGAGGTCGTTCTGGCTGAACAAGTTGGTACGGTCGTTGCGGTTGTTGTAGCCGGCCAGCGTGACGGTCTCGGTCGCCGGGCTGAAGCTGTTGGCGAAGACGTTCTGGTAGAACTTCCGATAGTCGCCGAACATCGTCCGGTTCTTGAGCGTCAGGCCCTCGGCGAACTGATGCTCGACCGCGACGGTCGCAAGGTTCACGTTGGCGCGCGCAAAGCTGATGCCCGGGTCGCCGAAGAAATCGCGATCATGTCCGCGCAGCGGGTCGTCGCCGTCGGCAGGAACGCCGCGATCGGCGGTGCGCCGGTCGTGGAAATATTCGTAGCTGAAGTCGATGCGCGTATCGGGACCGACGAGGAGCCCCGCTGTCGGGTTGATTCCGTACCGCTTCAGGTCGACGTGATGGCGGAAGCTGTCGCCGTCCTCATAGACGCCGTTCAGCCGGACTCCGATGTTATCGCTCAGCGGCTGATCGACATCACCGGCGAGACGGAGGCCGCCCCTGCCATCGCCCGAAGCCGTCATCGCCCGATACGGATTGAGGCTCGGTCGCTTGAGCACGCGGTTGATGATTCCGCCGCCGCCGCCGCGCCCGAAGATCATCGCGTTCGGGCCCTTCAGGACCTCTATGCGGTCGATGTTGTAGAAGTCGCGGAAATACTGGACGTCATCACGGACACCATCGACGAAGAAGTCTGCGGTGCTCGAATTGCCACGCAGGACGATCTGGTCGCGGTTGCCTTCGCCCGAGCCGTAGGATGCGCCGGGGACGAAGTTCAACAGGTCGGAGATAGAACGCAATTGCTGGTCGGCGATCTGGCCACTCGACACGACCGTCAGCGCCTGCGGGATGTTCTTGATGTCCGTGTTGGTCCTGGTCGCCGTACTCGTCGCCATCACGCCATACTCAATGCGCTGCCCGGTGATCACGATGTCGCGCTGATCGGCACTGGCGGAAGCATCGGCAGTGGCTGCGTCAACAGCGTAAGCGCGGGCAGCACCGCAGGCGAGCGCCGCGGCTAACGTCATTTGGAGGCGTGTCATGGGTATCCCTGTTGAGCTGTTGCTCAGGGCCTAGTATTATTGATATCAATTCGCAATAGCGGGTTGCCGGAAATCGGTAAGCCCTTGAGCGGTCTTGCTTATTCCGCCGCCAGAAGGGTCTCCGCGCCACCAAGATCGACCGAAACCAACCGGCTGACGCCCTTTTCGATCATGGTCACACCGTAGAGTCGGTGCATGCGGCTCATCGTTACCGCATTGTGGGTGACGATGAGGTAACGGGTGTCCGTCTCTTGCGTCATTTTGTCGAGCAACTCGCAGAAACGCTCGACATTGGCGTCGTCGAGTGGCGCATCGACTTCGTCGAGCACGCAAATCGGCGCCGGGTTGGTCAGGAACAGAGCAAAGATCAGAGCGATCGCAGTCAGCGCCTGCTCGCCGCCCGACAACAGAGTCAGCGTCGACAGGCGCTTGCCGGGCGGCTGAGCCATGATTTCGAGCCCGGCTTCGAGCGGGTCGTCGCTCTCGACGAGCTCCAAATGTGCCTGCCCGCCATCGAACAGCGTCGTGAAGAGACGCCGGAAGTGTGTGTCGACCTTTTCGTAGGCTTCCAACAGGCGGAGCCGGCCTTCGCGATTGAGGTTGCCGATCGACCCGCGGAGGCGGTGGATCGCCTGGGTCAGCTCCTCTGCTTCCTCGGCGCCCTTGGTGCGCGATTCGTCGAGCTCGGCGAGTTCCTGCTCAGCAACGAGATTGACCGGGCCGATGCGCTCGCGCTCCAGGGTCAGGCGCTCGAGCTGCGAGGCTTCCTCATCGGCGTCCCGGTTTTCCACAGGGTCAAATGAGAGCTTTTCGGGCAGCCGTTGAGGCACACATTCGAATTTTTCGACGCAGTTTCGCGCAATTTCGGCACTTCGAGCCTGTTGCGCCTCGGCCCGCGCAGCGGCGGCGGCTCGACACTCACGAGTGTCGGCTGAGCGCTCGTTGGCGGCGGAGACTTTGTGGGCACCGGCGACGACCGCTTCTTCAGCCTCGCGCTCGGCAGCGGTGGCTTCGCCGATCCGGACCTGGCTCTCGTCGTTAGAATGTTCGAGTTCGCCGATCTTGCTGTCGAGTTCCGCTGGTTCCCGCGCGAGATCGGCGCGCTCGGCCGATTGCTGCTTCTGGCGCTCGGTCGCCTGGGCGAGGCGCTGGTCGGCATTTTCGAGGCGCTTGCGCCACTCGGCCTGTTCGCGACCGGCAGCGCTAAGCCGCTCGCGGTCGGCGGCAGTCTCGCGAGCCTTGGTCGCCGCTTCGGCGCGCTTGTCGGCGACCGCCGAAGCCTTAGCGGCGGCATCGGTCCGAGCGGCTTCGAGGTCATGTTCGAGAACAGCCGGGTCAGGTAGCGTCGCCAGCGCGCGCTTAGCTGCAGACACCGCTGCTCCGGCGGCTTCCAGAACCGGCTCAAGGTCAACCTGGCGCTGCTCGAGCCCGGAACGCTCCGCCTCAATCCGTTCGAGCGCGGCGGTCGCCAAATCGATTGCGCGCGTGGCTTCGCGAGAGTCACGCTCGGCAGACAGCGCTAATTGCCGGGCCTGCTCGGCTTCGGTCCGGCAACGCTCCATCACGGCGAGCGATTGATCGCGGTGCGCCTGCGCCGCTTCGACGACCGACTGGAGAGTCGGCAATTGGCCGGCGAGGTCGGCAAGGCGATTGGCGCGCAGCAGGCGCTCGGCCGCTGCGGCGCCCGCGCCGATGGCGACGAAGCCATCCCACCGGCGCATCCGGCCATCGCGGGTCACCAGCCGCTGGCCCACCGCAAGGGGCTGGCCCTTGTCCTCGTCAGCGACTGCGATCTGCCGGAGCCGCCGCTGCAGTTCTTTCGGTGCGGTCACATGATCGGCGAGGCATTCGGTGCCGGCTGGTAACACGGGGTCGCCCGAAGCCGGCTCGCTACCCACCCAGCGCCGCGGGGAGTCGCCACCGATGGCCGCATCGGAATCTTCGCCGAGCGCCGCAGCCAGCGCGCGCTCGTAGCCGGGCTCAGCCTTGAGGCTGGCGATCGCCGCTCCGCCGCCATGCTCCAGCGCGCGGGCAAGCGCATCATGCTCCGACTTCGCTGCCGACAATCCAGCGCGCGCCGACGCAAGCTCGGTCTCGACAGTGTCGCGCTGCTCGGCAGCGGCCGTGCGCCCCTGCTCTGCTTCGACGCGCTTGACTTCGGCTGCAGCCAGCGCCTTGGTCGCGGCAGCGACTTCGCCCTCCGCTTTCTCGCGGGCACGAACCTGGTCGCTGCCATCACCAAGCGCCTCGATCTGTTGGGCCAGCCTGCGATCTTCGTCCTCGGTCCGGCCAAGCTGCGCCTTCGCCGCTTCGAGCGCGGCTTCGGCAACCCGGCGCTCGGCGTGCATTGCGGCCTGGCGAGCGAGCAGTTCGGCCAGCGCAGCTTCCGCCTCGCGTGATGCAGTCTCAGCGTGGCCGAGGTCTGTCGCGATTCGGGCCGAATGCGCTTCGGCATCCTCGAGCCGTTTGGCGATCGCCGTCCGTTCCTCGTCGAGCTGGGCGATAGCCCGTTCCGCGTCCCCCTTCAGCGCTTCCTCGCGCGCGATGTCGCCCTTCAGCGCCGCATCGAGCCGATCGAGCTCGGCAAGGCGACGCGACACGGTGTCACGGCGGGCACGGGCAGTCGCGAGATCGTGTGCAAGCGCGTGGCCCTGCTCGCGAAGCTCAGCGAGCGCGTTTCGCTTCACCGTCAGCGCCTCGTTGGCGTGGTCGTGAGCGAGTTGGGCGTTAGCAATGGCCTTGCCGATGCGCTCAACTTCCTCGGCGGCGGCTTTGGCTTCTGCGGTCGCCGCCTCGGCGGCCCGCTCGGCCTCGGTCCAACGCGCATGAATCAGGCGCCCTTCTACGAGCCGGATCTGGTCGGTGATCTTGCGGTAGCGCTCGGCTGCACGCGCCTGACGCCGAAGCTGGGCAGCGCGCTGTTCCTGGTCGGACAGGATCTCGGACAAGCGCGCCAAGTTCGTCTCGGTCGCGCGAAGCTTCTGTTCGGCATCCTTGCGTCGGGCATGAAGACCGGAGATGCCGGCGGCTTCTTCGAGCAGCTGCCGCCGCTCAACCGGCTTGGCGGAGATGATCGATGCGACTTTGCCCTGGCTTACCAGTGCCGGCGAGTGGGCACCGGTCGCCGCGTCCGCGAATAGGAGAGTGACGTCCTTGGCGCGAACGTCGCGGCCGTCGATCCGGTAAGCGCTGCCCGCGCCGCGTTCGATGCGGCGCGTCACTTCGCTTTCACGCTGGCCTGATTCCTCGCTGGTGACGTCGAGCAAGATGGAGACTTCGGCGAAGTCTCGCGGCGGGCGAGACGCGGTTCCGGCGAAGATCACGTCATCCATGCCGCCGCCGCGAAGCGACTTGGGACTGCCCTCTCCCATGACCCAGCGAATGGCTTCGAGGAGGTTCGACTTGCCGCAGCCGTTGGGACCGACGACGCCTGTCAGGCCGGCTTCGACACGCAACTCGGTAGGCTCGATGAAGCTCTTAAATCCGCTGAGCTTGAGCCGCCTGATCTTCAAGCCGACGTTCCTCCCCCGGCGCGCATCTATCCGCCGGCTTCCTTGAGGAACGGTTCGAGCGTCACCCAGTCTCCCGCCACGACCTGATTGCCGTTGACGAAGAAGGTGGGCGTTCCCTGCACGCCCTTATCGCCCGCTGCTTGAGCAGCCCGCTCGAGCAGATCGGCGGCGGCCGCATCCTTGAGGCAGACCTCGGTCTTCGCGGATGGAATGCCGTGCTTTGCGGCGATCGGGATGAGGCCCGTCACTTTGGCGACGCCAAGCATCTGTTCCTCGGGCGGAAGCGCGTTGAGCTTGTCGCTCTCTTCGCCCGTCACCTTTGAAACCCAGGTCGGCTGCGTGGCGTAAAGCTCCTCGGCGACCGGGAAGAAATGGTTCGGCCCGCCACACCGAGCTACCAAGGTCGCTGCAATGTCGATGCCGTTGAGCACCAGCGAGCGATATTCATAGGTCGCCTTGCCGGTTCGCACATATTGGCTGAGCAGCGGCTTCATCGCGGTTTCGGCGAAATGCCGGCAATGCGGGCAGGTCAGCGATCCATATTCGATGATCGCGATCTTCGCCTGCGGATTGCCCATCCGGAACCCACCGTCAGGCGTGGCGACGACCGTCCTGGTCCAATCCCTCGATGGCGCAGCCTTGCGCACATGATGCGGCGCTGCGCCGATCAGCGCGAACGCGGCGATACCGACAAGAACGAGCCGGATTCCCAAGCTACAGCCCCTCTTTCAGCTTCTTCTCGAGAGTCGGCCAAACCTGGTTCTCGGCGACCCCGGGCATTTCGACCATCTTGCCGTTGAGGATGAAGGTCGGGGTGCCCGGGAAGTCAGGATATTGGGCGGTCGCGTCCGACGTCATCTGCACGAGCTTGTCGATTTCCTTGGAGTTGGACAGACACTGCGCGCTTTTTTCTTCAGGAACGCCGCGCATGGCCGCCCATTCAGGCAGTCCGGCAAGCTTCGCGGCCGCGGCCGGAACCTGTTCCTGCGGGATGTTCTGCAGGGCGTCGAGCTGATCCTTCGGCGCCTGCTGGATCTTGCCGATCCACACCTCCTGATCCTTGTACATGGCGCGTGTCAGCGGGAAGAAGCTGGCCGCGCCGTTGCAGCGCGCGATCAGCGACGGACCAAGGTCGAACGCATTCAACAGGTAATTGCGGAATTCGTAGCTGACCTTCCCGGTCTTCACATAATTGTCGATCAGCGGGCCAACGCCGCTCTCATCGAAATGCTTGCAGTGGGGGCAGCTGAGCGCGCCGTACTCGATCAGGTGGAGCTTCGCTGCCGGATTGCCCATCATGAAGCCGCCGGCCGGCGTCGGGACGACGAGCTTGGTCCAGTCGCCGTCCGCAGGCGCCGGAACGGGCTTGTAAAGCGCCGACGAGCTGTCGACGGGCGCGGCGCCCGAGGCGCCTTCCTTCTTGCAGGCGGTGAGCGGCAGGAGCGCTGCCACGGCAAACATCAGATAGGTCGACTTCATCGCGTCATTTGCTCCGAATGATCTCGGGAAGAGGATCGTCCCCGGCGCTGCCGAACGACGGTGGCCCGCTACTAGCGGCAATTTGTGAGGCAAGCGACTCCAAGCAGGTGCGGAGCTCAGGGTCGGCAATCTCGCGCAGGCCCTCTCCAAGTTCTTTCGGCACGGGCCGAAGCTCCGGCCGGATGGGCTTGGGTGCCGGGGCGGGAAGCCGACCCTGCTTGAAGATGACCCGGTCGACGGCGTTGTGTCCGAAGAACCGGTTCACCCGCTCGATGATGATTGGCGCCAGATGCTGGATCAAAGGGGCATGCGCGCCCTCGACGAGCAGGGTCAGCGCCCCGCCTGCCTTGCGGCCGGCAGGGAAGCGGATCGATTCGGGCGACGAGACCTTGGCGTAGCGCTCGCCGACGATTTCGCTCCAGCGGCTGACGATCGAGCTCTGGACGAAGCCGAAACGGCGGAACGACTGCCCGCCGACCTCACCGACGAGATCGCCCGCCGCGCGCGGGCGGCAGCTGCGTTCGCGTTCCTCCGAATCCTTGTTTCTCTTCGACATGGGTGGCGAGCATGCCATAGCGATATGGTGACCGCCAACGCCGCCGAGCGCCTGCTCCAACATTATGTGGATAACTTCAGACGCTTGCCCTGGCGTTCGGGACCGGGCGAGCCGCCCGCCGCCCCCTATCGCGTGTGGCTGAGCGAGGTGATGCTGCAGCAGACGACGGTGGCGACCGTGGTGCCGCGGTTCGAACGGTTCGTGCAGCGATGGCCGACGATCGAGGCGCTGGCGGCAGCACGGGACGAGGATATGCTCTCGGAGTGGGCTGGACTTGGGTATTATGCGCGAGCCCGAAACCTCATTGCCTGCTCCCGGGAGGTTGCGCGGCGCGGGTCATTCCCGACTACGGCAGTGGAGTTGAGAAAGCTTCCCGGGCTGGGGGACTATACCGCCGCAGCCATCGCCGCGATCGCGTTCGGCGAGCATGTCGCGGTGGTCGATACCAACGTCGCTCGGGTAATGGCGCGGCTGCATGGGCTCGCTGCGCCGAGCAAGACCGAACTTCAGCATGTGACGCTCGAGATGACGCCGGCGGACCGGCCGGGAGACTTCGCGCAGGCGATGATGGACCTCGGTGCGACCACCTGCCGACCTAGAGCTCCCAAGTGCGGTGAATGTCCGATGCGGGCAGACTGCGCGGCCTATGCTTCAGGCAATCCGGAGGCATATCCAGCACCCAAGGCAAAGAAGTCCCGGCCGCAGCGCTACGGCACTGCATACTGGACCGAGCGCGACGGCCAGGTCTGGCTGGTCCGGCGGCCCGCAACAGGACTGCTCGGCGGGATGGCGGCACTTCCCGGAGATGAATGGACCGACTGCCCAACGGGAGATCCGGCGCTTGGCATCGTCACGCACACCTTCACCCACTTCCAGCTCGACCTTCGCGTCGAGTGCAAGCCGGAGCCGGTTGGCGACGGCTGGTGGCACCCGATTGGCCAGCTCGACAGCGCCGGACTACCGACGCTCTACCGCCGCGCGGCACAGGTCGCGCTGGCCGCTTGAACCCTGCAACAGTCGCCCTTAAGAGGCGCGGCAAATCCACGCTTCTCGGCCCCGAGATTTAGAGCTCCAAACAGGGAAACTTCATGGACGATCGCTTCAACACCATCGCCGGTTGGGTGCTGTTCGCTGGAATTGTCGCACTCGGTGGCTCGATCGTCGCGAGCGAAATGTTCCACAGCGAAGGCAAGGAAGAAAAAGCTTATCCGATCGAGGGCGTCGAAGCCGCCGCCGGCGAAGGCGGGGCCGCCGCGGAGCAGCCGATCGAATTCTATCTCGCCAAGGCCGATGCGACCAAGGGCGGCGACGTATTCAAAAAGTGCGGCGCCTGCCACAACGCCGACAAGGGCGGTCCGAACCAGCTCGGCCCGAATCTGTGGGGCGTGCTCGGCGAGCCGATCGGCCAGGGCAAGGGCT